>Ga0160423_10000636_pt1 | contig 28930 bp, 27 predicted proteins | sample CRUFie14St8metaG_FD_108191 | JGI IMG/M metagenome (GOLD analysis project Ga0160423, IMG submission 108191) | Marine microbial communities from the Costa Rica Dome - CRUD Field 142mm St8 metaG | ecosystem: Environmental > Aquatic > Marine > Oceanic > Photic zone | place: Costa Rica: the Eastern...
AAGTACAATTCCAATAGTTTGTGCATTGTAATCTTGAAAATTGAAAATTTTATTTCCAGTATCTCCCAATAAAAGCAAAGAGATAGAAAACATTTGTAAAAAAGTTTTAAGTTTAGCCAAGTTTGATACTGGCAGCCTTATTCTTCCTTTAGCTAAAAATTCGCGTAATCCAGAAATTAAAATCTCTCTCGTTAAAATAATAATTGCAGCAATAACTTCATAATTTCTTATAGTTTGATCCATCACTAACAGAATTAATGCAGTAGCCACTATGATTTTATCTGCAATTGGATCAAGAAGCTCTCCAAGTTTAGACTCTTCCTTGTACATCCTTGCTAATAAACCATCTAAAAAATCTGTAAATGAAGCTATTATGAAAAGGGCAAATGGCAGAATGTCTCCATAAAATCCCGGCAAATAAAAAGTAAATACAAATATAGGAACTATAATTATTCTTCCAATTGTCAGGTAATTTGGAAATTTAAACTTCATTCGTGAAAGAAGTTATATATTTTTTTTGCAACTTTTTCCTCAACTCCTTCAACAGATCTTATTTCCTCTAAACTAGCAGACTCTACAGCTCTAGCAGATCCAAAATGGTTTAATAATGCTCTTTTTCGAACTGAACCAATACCTTCTATTTGATCAAGAAGAGATTTACTGATTCCTTTTTTTCTTTTTGATCTATGAGCGCTTATAGCAAATCTGTGACTTTCATCCCTTATTCTTTGTAGAAAAAATAAAGTAGGATCATTTTTTTGAAATTTAAATTCTTTTCCATTGTAGAAAAAAGTTTCATTTCCACTATTTCTTTGTTTCCCTTTAGCGATTGCGATCACAGGCAGATCATGTAAACCTAATTCATTCATAGTTTCTCTTGCGACAGAATATTGACCTTTTCCTCCATCAATAAGCACTAGATCTGGAAAAGTTAGATAATTATCTTTTTCTTGAAGAGCTCTTTTGAATCTTCTGGTAAGTACCTCTTTCATCATGCCATAGTCATCTTGAAGTATTTTTTCATTTTTAATATTAAATTTTCTATACCTTTTTTTTACAAAACCCTCTTCTCCATATGCAATTAGTGCACCAACACTATTTGTTCCTTGAATGTGACTATTATCATAAACTTCAATTAAACTTAGATTTGTCTCTAAATTAAATTTCTTGGATATGTTATCAAATAATTCTCTATTATTTTGGCTCTCATATAACTTTCGATTTAAACTATCTTTGGCATTTTTAATTGCTTGAGAAATTACATTTAATTTGGAGCCTTTTTTTGCTACCGAGATGGTAATTTGTTTATTTTCTTTTTGAGATAAAGTTTTTTCAATTAAGACTTTTTCTTTAATCGTTTCAGATAAAATAATTGAGGATGGCACACTTTTATTTTCATAAAATTGAGAAACAAAAGAATTAATAATATCACTTAATTTTTCGTCTGGATCGTGCTTGGGAAAAAAAGCTTGATTTCCCCAATTTTGTTTAGATCTATAAAAAAATACTTGAATACAAGTTTTGCCAGATTCTTTATAGCCACCTATTACATCTGCCTCTATTAAATTAGCTTCATTAATTCTTTGAGAAGATTGGATGATATTTAATGATTTTATTCTATCTCTTAATATTGCAGCTTTTTCAAAATCAAGCTCTTCACTTGCTTTTTCCATTTGAAGTGAAAGGTTTTTTTGTATTCTTCTAGATTTTCCAGATACAAACTCCATGGCATCTTCTACAGTCTGCTTATAATCATTTTCTTTAATATACCCAACACATGGTCCAGAGCATCTCTTAATTTGGTACAAAATACAAGGACGCTCTCTTTTTTTAAAAACTGTATCATCGCAAACTCTAAGATGGAAAATCTTTTGAATCATTTTTATAGTCCAGTTAGCAGAGCCTGCAGAGGCAAAAGGACCAAAAAAAAAGCCTTCTTTATCTTTTTTCCCCCTATGTTTTTTTATTTGGGGCCATTTTTCTTTGTTACTTATAAATATAAAAGGAAACGATTTGTCATCTCTTAACAAAATATTAAATTTAGGTTTGAATTTTTTAATTAAATTTGCTTCTAGTAATAAAGCTTCACTTTCATTTGATGTTGTAGTTATTTCTAGCCTCTTAGTTTGAGACAGCATTCTCTCTGTTCTAATAATGTGATTTTTTTCTGATACATAGCTTTTGAGTCTATTTGGTAGATTTTTTGCCTTACCTACATACAAAATTTCATTTTTGGCATTCAACATCCTGTATACTCCCGGAAGTTTAGGAATTAAGGGTAATTCTTTTTTTATAACTTCTTTGCCAATATCAGAGCTGATCATGACTTCTTTTTTTAGAAATCTGAATTCCTACAGACGAACAATCTTTCATAATCTCTAATTTTTCAATTTGAAGAGTAATTTTATCAATTCTTTTGTCTTTAAATAACTCATCAAAAACATCTTCAGCCAATGTTTCTAAAAAATTATAGTGTTTATTTTTGACTAATTTTTTAATCAATTTTACTATTCTTGCGTAATTTACAATTGTTTTTAAATCTTTGTCATTAGAAGGTTTTTTATCCTCATAGTTTACCTCTAGATTAAACTTTACTTTTTGTGTTTTTTCTTTTTCAAAATCGTAATATCCAAGCTTTAAATCAAGAATCAGTTCTTTTATTAAAACTTTTTTTTCGTAATTAAACAAACTCTTATTTTTATCTATCTTAACTATTTTAAGATTATTTTTTTTCATACTAAATTTTTGATTCAATAAATTTTTCTATATCATCAAGATAAGGAGTAAAACAACTAGAGTAGGGAATATAATGTCCTCGAGCTTTATTCATCATTTCCTTTTGTTCACTTGGATCTACAATTGTCCAGGCTTTCTTTTTATGTCCAAGATCTTGATTATGTTTTATTTTCCAGCCACCTCTCATCCTCTCCTTAATTTTGCATTGCTCTCCATTAATAACGATTTCTTTACCATTTTCACTATTGTGATTTGGTAATTCAATCCATTCTGCCCCAGGAATATCCCCCATCCATTTTAAATATCTAGAGTCACTTTGATAATCTGCTTCTCCATCAGTTTCAGAATGAAAAATTAATGCATCCAATTTTTTAGCGCTTCTAATATCGTCCAACTCCCATTTTCTAAGCATAGAATGTTCAGACTTGTCCCAGCAGTTTGGCATTAAAGCTATAGCTGAATTAAATACATCAGGATAAAGCGATTCCATTCTTAAACTTCCCATCCCACCACATGAGTGGCCCGAAATGAAAAGTTGATTTCTTGGAGTTCCTTTTTTAACAAAAATATCTGCTATAGCTGTATTTAAAGCTGCCCTATTTTTGTATGCAAAATTACTAACATAGGGTGGTATTTGTAATATATCTTTCTCAGAAGTTTTTGTTTTTTTTATATAAATAGGTGGTCCCCAAATACAATCGTACCATGGTGGCGTATGCCCTAACATTTTACCTTTGTATTTAGCTTTCATGCCACACTTAGTTGTTGGTGTCATTCCAGCTTTCCAAAGTTCTTGGTTTATCCAAACAACAATTTCTTTTCCTTTAACTTTTCTTCCTGATAATTGTCCCAGGACACCTTCTACTCCTTCTTTATGGAGACAAAATCCACTTTCCTTTTTTTTAGCACCCCATCCGCCAAAGTTAAAAATCATGATTATTTTATTTGCAGGATCATCAATATCAAAACCTTTAATTACTTTTCCTTTTCCTTTATCAAAGTAAACAAAGCCACTACCTTTCACACTTTTACCTGAGCCACTGCAAAAACTACCAGCAAAAGCAAACTTAGGAATTATTAAAAAACAAAAAGTTAATAAAATTATTTTTTTCATTCTTTGCTTCCCATAATATCTGGAGTTTGCCAGTTTAAGTTTTGGCCACTATCAATTGCTAAAACTTGACCTGTAATAGATCTACTTTTAATAAAAAAGTCAACAGCATTACAAATTTGTTCTACATCCACCTGTCTTTTTAGAGGTGTTGCCAAATACTGTTTTCTAAAATGTTTTTCTGATTGTCTTTTATTTTTTATCGTAGGTCCAGGAGCTATTCCATTTACCCTAATATTTGGCGCTAAACTCATGGCAGTTGTCTTTGTTAAAGTATAAAGACCAGTTTTACTAATAGTGTATGAAAAAAAATATGGAGTAAGTTTAAACACTCTTTGATCAATAATATTTATTATATTGTTATTTTTTCCTCTAATATTTTTTGAAAATTCTTTTGATAGTAGGGCTGGAGTCCTTAAATTTGTTCTCAAGTGATTTCCCCAACTTTTTGTTGAAAAATTTTCTAATTTATCATTCTCAAACAATGATGCATTATTAATTAAGCAATCAAAAAATTTTAATTTTGATTTTGCAAATTTTACAACTTTATTAACATCATTTTCTTTACTAAGATCACCTTTAACTAAATAAACTTTTGTACCATTTTTCTTCAATTCTTTTTTTAAATTTTCAGCCTTAGATTTTGATTTATTATAATGAATTAAAATTTCTATATTGTTACCTGATAACTTTTTTGCAATAGCTGCACCAATCCTTGTAGCTCCACCTGTAATTATGATCTTTCGTGCTTCCATTTTTTATCTCTTTTTTTAGTTACCTTAGTTCCAGGCATACCCATTGTTGATCTACCTTTTGGATAAAGTTTATTTTTTACATCGTACTGCCTAATTTTGGGATTTAAAGTTATTTCAAGTTCTGTGCTCTCAAGCTTTCTTATTTCATCTCGTATTTTTGCCGCTTCTTCAAATTCTAAATTTGATGCAGCTTCTTTCATTTTTTTATCTAAAGCTTTAAGATGTTTTTTTAGATTACCACCAATATTAGATCCCTCACTAATTTTTACATAATCTTTTTCATAAACACTTTCTAAAATATCACTTATTTCTTTTTTAACGGATTTGGCATTAATTTTATGTTTTTTATTATAATCAACTTGGATCTGTCTTCTTCTTTCAGTTTCTTTAATTGCTTTTTTTATGCTTTTAGTTTCTTTGTCAGCATACAAAATTACTTTCCCTTCAACATTCCTTGCGGCTCTTCCTATTGTCTGAATTAAAGAAGTCTCTGATCTTAAAAAACCTTCTTTATCAGCATCTAAAATACCAACCAGTGCACACTCTGGAATATCTAAACCTTCTCTCAACAAATTTATACCAACCAACACATCAAACACGCCCATACGAAGGTCCCTCATAATTTCTATTCTTTCAAGTGTATCAATATCAGAATGAAGATATCTAACTTTAACACCATTTTCGTGTAGATATTCAGTTAGATCCTCAGCCATTTTTTTTGTGAGAGTTGTTACTAAAACTCTAAAATTATTCTCAATAACTTTTTTGCACTCATGCATTAAGTCATCAACTTGATTTTTAGCAGGCCTAATTTCTACAACTGGATCTATCAAACCAGTAGGTCTTATTACTTGATCTATAAATTTTCCTTTAGTTTGCTCTAATTCCCATGGACCTGGTGTTGCAGAAACAAATACAGTTTGGGTTCTCATTAAATCCCATTCTTCAAATTTTAAAGGTCTATTATCCATACAAGATGGAAGTCTAAATCCATACTCAGCTAACGTACTTTTTCTTGATCTATCACCTTTGAACATTCCATTAAGTTGAGGAACAGTTACATGTGACTCGTCAACAAAAACTAAAGTATTATCTGGAAAATATTCAAAAAGAGTAGGAGGAGGTTCTCCTGGTTTTCTTCCAGATAAAAACCTTGAGTAATTTTCTATTCCAGCACACGAACCTGTAGCTTCAATCATTTCAAGATCAAATTTAGTTCTTTCTTCCAATCTTTGTGCTTCAAGTAATTTATTTTCTGATTTATGTTTTTTTAAGGTAATTTCTAATTCTTTTCTTATGTTTATTACCGCTTGTTCTATAGTTGGTTTTGGAGTGATATAGTGGCTGTTAGCGTAAACTTTTACTAGATTTAATTCTCTAACAGTATCGCCTGTTAAAGGGTCAAATTCTTCTATCTGTTCTAATTTATCACCAAATAAACTTAACCTCCAAGCTCTATCTTCTAGATGAGAAGGAAATATTTCTAGATTTTCTCCTCTAGCTCTAAAAGTACCTCTAAAAAAATTTTGATCATTTCTTTTATATTGTAAGGCTACAAGAGATTTTATTATCTGCTCCCGATTATATTCATAATTTTTCTGAAGGGTTAATGTCATTTTACTGTATGCTTCCACTGACCCAAGTCCATAGATACATGAGACACTCGCTACAATTAAGACATCATCTCTCTCTAAGAGAGATCTAGTAGCAGAGTGTCTCATTCTATCAATTTGTTCGTTTATGGATGCTTCTTTTTCTATATAAGTGTCTGATCTTGGTACGTAAGCTTCAGGCGTGTAATAATCATAATAAGATACAAAATATTCAACAGCGTTATCTGGAAAAAATGTTTTCATCTCCCCATAAAGTTGAGCTGCCAAAGTTTTATTTGGAGCTAAAATTAATGCAGGTCTATTTGTCTCCTCAATGACCTTTGCCATTGTAAATGTTTTTCCAGAACCTGTTACTCCTAACAGAACTTGGTTGAACTCATTCTTTTTTGCACCTTGTACTAATTTTTTTATAGCCTCTGGTTGGTCACCTGCAGGTTTAAAATCAGATTTAATTTTAAATTTTTTTCCACCTTCAAGTTTTCCACTGATTTCAGGATTTTTACTCTGAATATCTGTAATTAAATCTTGATAAGTATTTTGCATATATTAAACAGCGTATTAGAATAAATTTATATTTCAATGAGCATTATATCAGACAGCCTAAAAAGAATTAAACCATCCCCAACAATCGCAGTTACCCAAAAAGCAAGAGAATTGAAAGCAGCTGGAAAAGATGTGATTGGTTTAGGTGCAGGAGAACCTGACTTTGATACACCAGATAATATTAAAGATGCTGCTATAAAAGCAATAAAAGATGGTGACACAAAGTATACAGCGGTAGATGGAACACCAACTTTAAAAAAAGCTATTAAAGAAAAATTTAAGAGAGAAAATAATTTAGATTATTCAATTGACCAAATTACAGTTGGAGCTGGTGGAAAACATGTAATTTATAATCTAATGATGGCAACTTTGAATAAAGGTGATGAGGTAATAATCCCAGCACCTTATTGGGTTTCATATCCAGATATAGTATTGTTGGCTGGTGCAAACCCTATTGTTATTGAATGTTCAGAGGAACAAGGATTTAAACTTACCGCTAAAGATTTAGAAAGCTCTATAACAAATAATACCAAATGGTTAATTTTAAATTCTCCATCTAATCCAACAGGAGCTTGTTATACAGAGCAAGAAATTAAAAATCTTGCTATGGTTTTGAGAAGAAATCCTCATGTAAATATTTTAAGCGATGATATTTACGAGCACGTTACCTATGAGGGTTTCAAGTTTTTTACCATAGCACAAATTCCTGAGTTAAAAAATAAAGTTGTAACTATGAATGGTGTGAGTAAATCTTACGCAATGACTGGTTGGAGAATAGGATATGCTGCAGGAGAAAAAGAAATAATAAAAGCAATTGCAAAAATTCAGTCACAATCAACAACAAATCCATCCTCAATCAGTCAAGCGGCAGCTGTTGAAGCTCTAAATGGAACGCAAGATTTTATTCCTATAAGAGCTAAAGCATTTCAGGAAAGGAGAGATTTTGTTGTAAATTCTTTAAATGCAATAGATGGTATTAATTGTTTAAACCCCGATGGAGCTTTTTATGTTTTCCCTAGCTGCAAAGGATTAATCGGAAAAAAAGATAAAAACGGAAAGAAATTAGAAAATGACACTGATTTTGCTCAATCATTGCTAGAAAATAATAATGTTGCAGTTGTTCAAGGATCAGCCTTTGGTTTAGAAGGATTTTTTAGAATTTCATATGCTACTTCAATGCAAAATTTGAAAAAAGCAATGGAGAGAATAAAAACTTTTTGTGAAAGCTTATCTTAAGAGGTGAAGACAGCTTTATTATTTGGTGCATCAGGTTTAGTTGGAAGTCATCTTTTAAATCTATTAATTAGTAATAATAATTATTCAAAGATTAAGTTATTTGTTCGTTCAAAAATAGATATAATTGATCCGAAGATTGAAATTATTCAAACAGATTTTAACAATTTAGAAAATCATAGAGAAGATATCAAAGGAGATGACTGTTTTTTTTGTATTGGTACTACTAAGAAAAATTTACCAGACAAAAATGAATATGAACGAGTGGAGCTTAAGATTCCAAAACAAATTGCTCAAATAGCAAAATCAAATTTAGTAAATTCATTTGTTTTTGTTTCTTCTGGTTATGCAGATCCAAAAAGTTCAGGAGATTATTTAAAATTTAAAGGATTAGTTGAAGAAGAGTTAAAAAGACTTAACTTTTCAAAGCTTGGAATTATGAGACCTTCTTTTTTACTTGGTGATAGAAAAGAAAAGAGAGTAGGCGAGAAAATAGGAATTTTTGTATTTAAATTATTGTCTCCTTTATTTTTAGGGCCTCTAAAGAAAATGAAACCTATTCATTCGGCAACTGTTGCAAAAGCAATGATTGCAGTCACTCAAAATAATTACTCGAAAATAATTTATGAGTCTAACCAGATATCAGAAATAATTAACCAATAATTAAACCAATCCAAGTCTTATTACTGAATTTCCAGCATCTTTGATACTATCTCTTGCAGGTTTAAATTTAATACCCAGTAAATTTTCTGCATAAGTAGTATCTGTTTGCATCAAAATTCCAAGTTCTGGAACCATAAGTTTTGCAGATGAGTCTAGGTAGCTAATTAACTTTAACATAAAGTTTGGAATTTCTTTTTTTGGTAATTTTTTTGCATATTGCGGAAATTCTTCTTGCATAATTTTTGACAGTTCCAGCATTTTTTTAACTTCTGAGCCAATTAGTAATCGTCTTCCATTTACTTTAGAGTTTTTCAATGAAAGTACGTGTGCTTTTGCTACATCTTTTACATCAGAAATCAAAATGCCAAAATTTGGAGCCATTGGATATTTACCTTTAAGGAATAGCTGAACATATTTAGTCGATGTATTTTCTTTATCATCTAATGCATCACCATTAACACCGCCGGGATTTATGACAGTTAATTTATCTTTCGCACCTTTGCTATCCATTAATTCCCACGCAGCTTTTTCGGCTTTAGTTTTTGATATAATATAATCATTAGATCCACTCCATTCAGTATCAGACCAATCGTTTTCTCCAACATTATAAGGATTGGTTCTATTAGGTCTTTTAAACATTGCTGCAATCGATGATGTTAGAACTATTTTTTCAACTTTAGCTTCTAAGCCTGCATTTAAAACTCTTAAAGTTCCACCCTTAGCTGCTGGAACTAAAGCTTCTCTATTTCTTGAACTTTTCATAGGATAAGGAGAGGCAGTATGAATAATATATTTACAATCTTTAGCAGCCTCATTCCAACCCTCATCTTTTAAAAGATCTAATTCAACAAATGATAATTTATCTATTGAAACGTGTTTGCTTAAAGTTTTTTTTGTTTTCTCGAATAAGCTTTGATTTCTAACAGTTCCTAAAACTTCGTATCCAGAATTTAATAATTCAATAGCTATATGTTTTGCTATCCACCCACTTACTCCAGTTAATAATACCTTGTCTGTCATTATATTTACTTTTCCATTAGTTTAAGTTTTAATCTCGAATTATTGAGATAAGAATTTTTCTGCTTCCAATGCTGCCATACAACCCATTCCCGCAGCTGTAACGGCTTGTCTGAAAGTTTTATCTTTAACATCACCTGCAGCATAAACTCCAGGAATATTTGTTTCAGTAGAATCTGGCTTGGTGATTAAATAACCTTCTTTATCCATATCTAATTGATCTTTAAATAACTCTGTAGCTGGGTCGTGTCCAATAGCAATAAATAGACCGTCAATTTTTAACTCGGTTACTTCGTTTGATTTCAAATTTTTGATTTTTAATCCAGTAACATTTTTTGGATCCTTATCTCCAACAACCTCTTCAACAACTGTATCCCAAATTATTTCAATTTTTTTGTTTTCCATTAATTTTTTCTGGAGCATTTTTTCTGCTCTTAAAGCATCCCTTCTGTGAATTAATTGCACTTTAGATGCAAATTTTGTCAAGAACATTGCTTCTTCTACTGCAGCATTTCCTCCTCCAACTACAGCAACAGTTTTATCTTTAAAGAAAAATCCATCACATGTTGCGCAAGCAGAAACCCCAAATCCTCTAAAATTTTGCTCAGAATCAAGTTGCAACCATCTTGCCTGTGCACCAGTAGATATTATTATTGAGTCTGCTTTATAAATTTGGCCGCTATCACCAACTGCTTGAAAAGGAGATTTTTTAAGATCAACAGATTTAATATGATCTTGTATCATCTCAGTTCCAACTGCTTCAGCTTGCCCTTTCATTTGATCCATCAACCAAGGTCCTTGAATGACATCTTTAAATCCAGGATAATTTTCAACGTCAGTAGTTGTTGTTAATTGACCACCTGGTTGCATACCATGAACTAATATTGGTTTTAACATTGCTCTTGCAGCATAAACTGCAGCAGTGTAACCAGCTGGACCAGATCCAATTATTAACACTTTTGTGTGTTTAGTTGGATTTTCACTCATATGAGAGCTATATAATAATAAATGTCGAAATTAAAAGCTTTATTGTTAACCGAGGGTATGCACGGCATGATTAGCCAAGTTGAAGGCCTAGCAAAAGCTTTGGATCTTGATTTTGCTCACCAACAAGTTGAACTTAATAGTTTTTGGAAATTTATCCCCCCTAAGCTCACACCAATTTCTCAAAAGGTTTATAAAAAAATTAATCAAGCTGATTTTGATTTTATAATTTCCTGTGGACGTAAAAGTGTTATTCCATCAATTCATTTAAAAAATATAGCAAATAAAAAGGTATTTAATATTCACATTCAAGATCCGAAAGTAGATCTTAATCATTTTAATTTTATTGTTGCACCTGAGCACGATTCCTTACAAGGTCAAAATGTCATTAATACTAAAGGCGCTATTCATTACCTTACAGAGAATGAAATTAGTGAAAATAAAGATTATTTAAATTCATTAATTAAAAACGATGAAAGAAAAATTTGGACTCTAATTATGGGAGGGCCAACAAAATATTATGATTACTCAACAAAAAATATAAAACATATTTTTACATCTTTATATAAGTTATTAAAAAAGCATGACTTTCAATTAGTTGTGATTCCATCAATGAGAACACCAATTAATACCATTCATTATGCAAAAGAATTTTTTGGAGAAAATCATACAATTATAATGGATGTTGATAAAAAAGCATATTTATCAGCTCTAGCAATTGCAGAAAATATTATAATTACATGTGACTCAAGTTCAATGATTTCAGAGGCAGCTTTAACTGGAAAACCAATTTATATAGCAAACATTTTACCTAGAAAAAAAGACAAAAGATTTCAAAAATTTAGGAATTTGTTTAGAGAATTAAATATAACTCGAAATTTAGGTGAAGAAATTGAAGATTGGAACTATCAAAAACTTAATGAAACGAATAGAGTAGCAAATATTATTAAACAAAAAATTGATTCTTAATGTCATTTTTAAATTCAATTAAAAATCAATCAAAGAAACACGTTTCCCCTTTTGATCATTGGGAATATCATAATGCGCTTTCAGATGAAGCAATAAAAGAAATAATTAATGCTGACATTCCAGATTTAAGCAAGCATAATCTTAGCTATGATGGAACTAGAGCAATTGATGGAGGTGGCGCAGAATTTAGAGAGGGTATAGCATCAGGCGGTAAAGCTATTAAATTTAGATGTTTTGTTACAAAAGAAAATGAAAAACAATTTCCAAATCTAGTAAAATTTATCAAAGAACTTCAATCTAAAGAAGTTCAACAAACCATTTCAAAAATGATTAATAAAGACCTTTCTAACTCATATGTAAGGGTTGAGGTTATTTGTGATCGAGAGGGTTTTTGGTTAAAACCTCATTGTGACATTAAAGAAAAATTAATGTCAGGGTTGATATTTGTAAACAATTCAAATGAATCTGAAGATTTGGGTACAGACTTTTATAATGAAAAATTAGAAAAGGTTAAAACAGTTCCTTATAAAAATAACTATGGTTATATGTTTACCAGTGGCCCTAATACTTGGCATGGTATGGAAAAAAAGAAGATAGTCAAAGAAAGAAGATGTATTCAAGTAAATTATGTAACTTTTGAAACTGACTGGAAAGTGAAATAAATTATATTTCTAATTATCTTGTAAAGATTTTACTGTTAATCTTTTTGTTTTAAGAGATTTGATTGCCTCTAAAAATGAATATGCAGTAGACATATTAGTACAATACGGAATTTTATTAGCTAATGTCCCTCTTCTTAATGCTCTAGCATCACTTATTCTATATTCAGAGTTTCCACCACCAGTATTAATTACTAATGATATTTTTCCTGAACTTAAAATATCAACAATATGAGGTCTTCCACTACTCACTTTATTTATAGTCTTGCACCTCATACCATTTTCTTGAATAATATTTGCAGTACCTTTAGTTGCAGACAATAAAAAACCAAGTTTAATTAATCTTTGTGCAATTCCAACAATTTCTTGCTTATGAGAATCTTTAACTGATAAGAAAGCCAATCCTTTTTTTGGTAAGGAATTTGATGCAGCTATCTGACTTTTTGCAATTGCCATTCCAAAATCTTCATCATATCCCATAACTTCACCCGTTGATTTCATCTCTGGACCTAAAATTAAATCACTATCTGGAAACTTATTAAAAGGAAACACAGCCTCTTTTACTGCAAATCTTTTATTTGTTTTATACCTTAATTTATATTTTGAAAGTTTTTCTCCTGCCATTATTCTCGATGCTATTTTTGCAAGAGGAACTCCATTAGCTTTTGAAACAAATGGAACTGTTCTACTAGCTCTTGGATTTACTTCTATTACAAAAATTTCGTCTTTTTTAATTGCAAATTGTATGTTTAGAAATCCTTTTACTTTTAATGCTAATGCCAATTTTCTAGTTTGAATTTTTAATTCTTTTAATAGATTATATTTTATTGATACAGGTGGAAGACAACATGCCGAGTCTCCGGAATGAATACCAGCTTCTTCGATATGTTGCATGATGCCTGCAACATACACATCTTTGCCATCAGATATTGCATCAACATCAACTTCCATTGCGTTATCAATGAACTTATCAATTAGTATTGGATTTTGTTCAGAGGCTTTAAATGCCTCATTAATAAATTGTTTTAATTGGCTTTTATCATGTACAATTTCCATTGCTCTACCACCTAAAACATAAGATGGTCTTACTACTACAGGTAAACCAATTTTTTCTGAAATTTTTATTGCTTGATCAAATTTATAAGCAATTCCACTGTCAGCCTGTTTCAAATTAAGTTTAATTAATAAATCTCTAAATCTATCTCTGTCTTCAGCTAAATCAATCGATGTGTATTGTGTACCTAGAATAGGCAGTTTATTTTCATGCAAAAATTTAGCTAATTTGATTGGTGTTTGGCCTCCAAATTGTGCAATAACACCCAAAAGTGTTCCTCTAGATTTTTCTTTAATTATTATGTTTTGTACATATTCTTCAATCAAAGGTTCAAAATATAATCTATCACTCGTGTCATAGTCTGTAGAAACTGTTTCTGGATTACAATTAATCATTATTGTTTCAAAACCAGCCTCCTTTAAAGAAAAACTTGCCTGACAACAGCAATAGTCAAATTCAATTCCTTGTCCTATTCTATTTGGACCTCCACCTAAAATAATTATTTTCTTTTTATTTGAAGGTTCTGCCTCACACTCGGTATTGAGAGAAAAGCTCCTTTGATAAGTTGAATACATATAAGGAGTGAATGATTTAAATTCTGCTGCACAAGTATCTACTTTTTTGAATACTGGCAAAACTTTTAAAGCAGTTCTTTTTGATTTAATTATTTTTTCATTCATTCCAGTAATTTTTGATAATTTTTTGTCTGAAAATCCAATGGATTTTATTCTATTGAATTCCTCAAAATATTTTGGAAGACCTTTCTTCTTAATTCTTTCTTCCTCTATAACTAATTCTTTTATCTGATTTAAAAACCAAGGATCAACTTTAGATAATTTATAAATTTTATTTAAAGAGATTTTTTTTCTAAATGCTTCAGCAATAAGAAGTAATTTATTTGGAATATTAATTTTTAAATGATTTAAAATCTCTTTTTTGGAAAAGTTAAATATATCATCAAGACCTGATAAACCAGTTTCTAATGATACCAATGCTTTTTGAAAAGACTCTTTAAAATTCCTACCAATCGCCATTGCCTCACCAACAGATCTCATCGATGTTCCTAAAATTGCTTTAGTGTCTGAAAATTTTTCAAAAGTAAATCTAGGTATTTTAGTTACAACATAATCTATAGTTGGCTCAAAAGATGCTGGTGTAACTTTTGTAATCTCATTTTGCAGTTCATCTAAAGTATATCCAACAGCTAATTTTGCAGCTACTTTTGCAATAGGAAAACCAGTAGCTTTTGATGCTAAAGCTGATGAACGTGAGACTCTTGGATTCATTTCAATAATTACCATTCGTCCATTTTTTGGATTAATTGCAAATTGTACATTTGAGCCACCTGTTTCAACTCCAATTTTTCTTAAACAAGCGATCGAAGCGTTTCTCATTACCTGGTATTCTTTATCAGTTAGCGTTAGTGCTGGAGCAATTGTAACAGAGTCTCCTGTGTGGGTTCCCATTGGATCTATATTCTCAATCGAACAAATTATTATACAGTTATCATTTTTGTCTCTTACCACCTCCATCTCAAACTCTTTCCATCCATCTAGACATTCTTCGACAAGCACTTGATTTTGTGGAGACTCGTGCATTCCTTCTTTAACAATTTTAAAGAAATCTTTTTTAGTTCTAGCGATACCACCACCTAACCCCCCCAATGTAAATGAAGGTCTAATTATTGCAGGAAGGCCGATTTTTTTTAAACATTTTTTTGCATTAGAAAATTTATTTAAAATTTCAGATTTAGGTAAATCAATTCCAATGTCCGACATGTTTTTTCTAAATTTTTTTCTATCTTCTGCATTGGCTATAGCTTTGGAATTTGCACCAATGAGTTCAATCCTGTATTTTTTTAACAGCCCAACTTTTTCTGCATTTATTGCGAGATTTAATGCAGTCTGACCCCCCATAGTAGGCAATATTGCGTCTGGCTTTTCTTTCTTTATTACTTCCTCAAGAATTTCTATTGAAATTGGCTCAATATAAGTTTTATCAGCAACTCCTGGATCGGTCATAATTGTTGCTGGGTTTGAATTTATTAATATTACTTTATATCCTTCATCTTTAAGCGCTTTACATGCTTGGGTACCTGAATAATCAAATTCACAAGCTTGACCAATAATTATTGGGCCTGCGCCGATTACTAATATTTTTTTAATGTCTTTTCTTTTTGGCATATTTTTTTACTTCTTTAATAAAGTCACTAAATAAGTAATGACTATCTTGTGGACCAGGATTTGATTCCGGATGGTATTGCACAGAAAAAACTGGTTTATTTTTATACTTTATACCCTCAATGCTATTATCGAATAATGATTTATGAGTAACGATTATATTCTTATTTAAACTTTCCCTCATAACCTCAAATCCATGGTTCTGACTTGTAATCTCAACTTTATGAGTAATTAAATTCTTTACAGGATGGTTTGCACCCCTATGTCCCAGTTTCATTTTTTTTGTTTTAGCATTTAATGCTAAAGCTAATATTTGATGACCTAAACAAATACCAAATATAGGAATATTTGACTTAATTAATTTTTGAACAGTTTTGATTGCATACTTGCCTGTTGCAGCAGGGTCTCCAGGACCATTAGATAAAAATACGCCATGAGGTTTTAACTTTAAAATATCTTCAGCAGTTTTTTTGCAAGATACTACTTTTACTTCACAATCATAATTTGAAAAATATCTTAAGATATTTTTTTTAATTCCATAATCTATTGCAACTATCTTTAATTTTTTTTTTGTATTTTTTATGTAACCTTTTTCCTTATCCCATGTTTTTAAGCCTTTCCAAGTATAAGTGTTTTGAGTAGATACTAATTCCGCAAGATCCATACCGCTTAAGCCAGGCCATTTAATTGATGTTTTAATTAATTTGTTAATATTAAATTTTCCAGATTTTTTATTTGAAATTGTGCCTTTAGGAGCCCCTTTATCTCTAATATAATTAGTTAAACTTCTAGTATCTAAGCCAGTAATTCCAACAATTTTGTTCTTTTTCAGCCAGTAATTTAAATTTAAAAGAGATCTATAGTTCGAGGGATCGGTAATTTCAGAGTTAAAAATTACCCCTCTAGTCCAGATTTTTTCAGACTCTAGATCTTCATAGTTTGTACCTACATTTCCAATATGTGGAAAAGTAAAATTAATTATTTGTCCCGCATAAGAAGGATCGGAAATAATTTCCTGGTAGCCAGTTAAAGAAGTGTTAAAACAAACTTCTCCTGTTGCTTCACCTTCATAACCAAGGCCTATACCTTTAAAAATTGTCTTATTTTCAAGAACTAAAATAGCTAGGGAAAATTGAGGATTGGTTGATAATTTTTTTTTTCGTTTTAAGTTCAATTACAACTCATGAGTTAAAGGTTAATACAATAAAACCTATTTTTCCGCAACACATCTAATATAATTTTGTAAAAAAACAATTTATCTTTTGAACAAATTTGACTATGGAGTAAGTTGTAAACATGAGTCTAAAAGATAAAATTGAAGCAGACTATAAAAATGCTTTAAAATCAAAAGATAAAAACAAAATATCAACTTACAGGTTAATTTTATCAGGCATTAAAGATTTAGATATCAATAACAGATCAGGTCCAAATAAAAAAGAAACCGACAATGATGACATAAAAAAATTGTTAAAGAAAATGATCAAACAAAGATCCGAATCTATAGAGGTTTATAAAAAAAATAATAGGTCTGATCTTTTAGAAATAGAGGAAGGTGAAGTGGATGTTTTATCTGTATATCTGCCTAAACAAATGTCAGAAGAGGAGACCAAAAATATTTGTAAAGAAATTATTGAAAAAACAGGAGCAAATTCAGTTAAAGATATGGGCAAAGTAATGGGCCAACTGAAAAAGAGCCATGCAGATACAATAGACTTTTCAAAAGCAGGGGCATTAATTAAAGAATTACTTAACAAGTAATGAAATATCCAAAAGAATATTTAGAGGAAATTAAAACAAGGCTTAAAGTTTCCACAGTAGTTTCAAAATCAGTTAATTTAAAAAAAAGGGGAAAAGAATTTGTAGGACTCTCACCTTTCAAAAATGAAAAAACACCTTCATTTACAGTCAATGATGAAAAAGAGTTTTATCATTGCTTTAGTACGGGCGAGCATGGAAATATATTTGATTTTTTAATGAAAACACAAAATTTAAAATTTGGAGAGGCGGTAAAGAATCTTGCAAGTTTGGCAGGTATGCAGCCCTATACTTTTTCTAAAAAAGATGAAGAAAGAGAAAAAAACTGGAAAGACTATAAAAATATTTATTCAAAATATGTTGAAAAATATCATGATGAACTTTTTAAAAATCCTAATGCAGAAGTTGCAAAAAATTATCTTAAAAATAGAAATTTAACAGCTGAAGAAGTAAAAAAATTTAAAATAGGCTTTGTAACTAAAAATCAAAATACTTATGAAGAGTTCTCAAAAGAACACGATGAAAATATTTTAAAGGAATGTGGCTTATTTTATTTTGATGAAAAGAATAATAAATTTGTAGAAAGGTTTAGAGATAGAGTAATTTTTCCAATTAATAATATTTCAGGAGATCCGATTGGATTGGGCGGAAGAACAATAGAAAATAAAACCTACCTTGCAAAATATATAAATTCTCCTGAAACACCTTTTTTTAGAAAAGGGTCTAATTTATTTAATTTGGATAAAGCTAGGAAGCTTTCAAATAAAGAAGATTATATATATTTAGTTGAAGGATATATGGATGTTGTTGGATTAAGTAAAGCAGGGATTTATAATTCAGTAGCAAATCTTGGAACTGCTTTAACAACAAAACAAATTTTAATTCTAAATCAATTTTTTGATCATATAATAATTTGTTTTGATGGTGATAATAGCGGTTATAAAGCTGCTCTAAGAGCTGCAGAAAATTCAATTATCGAACTTCAACCAGAGAAAAAAATATCATTCCTTTTTTTACCTGAAAAAGAAGATCCTGATAGTTTTGCAAATAAAAATGGAAAAGAAAAATTTTTAGAATACTCAAAGAATAATAACATGCCTATTCACAACTTTATTTTTGAACATTATTACAAGCAAACAGACAGCAACCCTTCTTCTAGAGCAATATTTGAAAAGAAATTAAGATCAATTTCATCTACTATTAAAGATGAATATATCAAAAAATATGTGTTGGAGTTTTTTTTAGATAAAATAAATCAATTAACTCCAAATATTAATAATAATTATAAAAAGAGCTACTCGAAAAATACAAAATCACTTAAATCAACACAAAACTATTATAATGAAACAAAATCATTACAACCTGTTGAATTAAAAGAATTTTCTTTGCTTTACATAATATTAAAAAAACCAAATCTTATAAAAAATCATTCTTATTTAATTCAAGATGTAAAAATTTTTACCAAAGAGAATAAGGCTATTTTTGAAGAATTGTTAGATCAAACTAATAATTTTGAAAACTCAGAAATTGATAATTTAAAAATTGATAACAATTTAATTAATAGAGTATTCAAATATGCATCAATCAAACACATCCTAAATAAAAACCTTGAGGATGATCAAAAAATTTTAGAAATTTTTAATGAAATTTCAAGAGATTTAAAAAATTATGACTTGGAGTTTAGGATTGCTGAATTAGAGTCGAAATTTTCTAAAGATTTAAGTGAGAACACATTCAACGAGCTAAAAGAGCTTAAAAAGCGACAAAAAACTAACTAATTAAAAAAAAAATCGCATAGATTTTTCTATAATCTGCATTATATACATCTTCCTAACTTTATATTGTGGAAAGAATAATTACAAAATCATTTGCAAGATTAATGGGTCGTGGAATCCATAGAGGTTTCATTACTCATGAAGAGCTAAACAAATCATTAGGAAAAAGAAATTTATCAAACGAAAACTTAGAACAAGCTTTTATTCATATTCTAAACGAAAGCATAGTACTGGTAGAGAAAAAATCGGATTTTAAAGTATTAAAAAAGAAAGACTCTTCTTCTAAAGAAGAAGGAAAAACAATCGAGAAGAGCGATGATCCAATAAGAATGTACTTAAGAGAGATGGGAGGAGTTGAGCTTCTATCTCGAGAAGGAGAGATAGCAATTGCAAAAAGAATTGAAGCTGGAAAAGATGTTATGCTTAATGCTTTATCACAAAGCCCAATTACAGCTCAACAATTTTTTGAATGGAATACAAAATTACAAAATGATGAAATACTTGTAAGAGAAATTATTGATATTGATACTAACTATATGGAAGATGAAGATACAGGTCAAAGCGCTAAACAAAAAAAATCAGACTCTGGTAATGGAGAGAGTAGTGAAGAAAATTCTAGTTCTAATGATGATGATGAATTTAACCCAACTCTTGCAGCAATGGAGACTGAAATTAAACCAAAAGTATTGCAAACAGTTCATAATTTAACAAAAGAGTATAATAAGCTTATTAAATATCAAAAAGAGAAACTTGATTGTGTTTTAAAATCTCAAACTTTTTCAAGCTCAAAAGAAAAAAATTACAAAAAAATTGTAGATGATATTTTAGAAAACATTAAATCACTTCAATTGTCTCCATCTGTATTAGAAGAATTAGTTCAAAAACATTATACAGAAAATAAAAAAATTATTTCACTCGAAGGAATTTTATTAAGACTAGCAATTGATGCAAAGATAACCCGTGATGAATTCATCAAATTTTATATAGGTAATGAAATTAATCCTAATTTAAAAAGTTTTTTAGATACAAATGATGTTTGGAAAAAGTTTTTCCAAAAAAATAAAAATGAATTTAAAAATATTAGAGAAAGATTAATTGAAATAAGCCACAAACATGGAATCTCAGTCACAGAATTTAAAAAACTTGTAAGTAGAGTTCAAAAGGGTGAAAAAGAATCAAGAATTGCTAAAAAGGAGATGGTTGAAGCAAACCTAAGATTAGTAATCTCAATAGCAAAAAAATATACTAACAGAGGGTTACAATTTTTAGATCTTATTCAAGAAGGAAATATCGGACTAATGAAAGCTGTTGATAAATTTGAATATAGACGTGGATATAAATTCTCAACTTATGCAACTTGGTGGATAAGACAAGCAATCACAAGATCAATTGCAGACCAGGCAAGAACCATAAGAATTCCTGTTCATATGATTGAAACAATAAATAAAATTGTAAGAACGCAAAGGTTAATATTAAGTGAATTTGGAAGAGAAGCTACACCTGAAGAATTAGCTAAAAAACTAAGAATGCCATTAGAAAAAGTAAGAAAAGTTTTAAAAATTTCGAAGGAACCCGTTTCGCTTGAAAAACCAGTTGGAGATGAAGAAGATAGCAGTTTAGGTGATTTTATTGAAGACACAAAAGCATTAGCCCCACTTGAACAGGCTATAAAATCAAATCTAAGCGAAGCTACAACAAAAATTTTATCAACTTTAACCCCAAGAGAAGAAAGAGTTTTAAGGATGAGATTTGGAGTAGGAATGAATACAGATCATACGCTTGAAGAAGTTGGATTGCAGTTTTCAGTTACAAGAGAGAGAATTAGACAAATCGAAGCTAAAGCGCTTAGAAAATTAAAACACCCAAGTAGATCTAAGCAATTAAAAAGTTTCTTAGAAAGTTAATTGGGCCGTTAGCTCAATAGTAGAGTACTGCATTGACATTGCAGGGGTAGTTGGAGCGTAACCAACACGGCCCACCATTACTAGATTATCTTCAATTGATAAGTTAAAAAAAATGGTATAATTAATTGACTCAATTTAAGGGCCTGTAGCTCAGTTGGTTAGAGCAGTACACTCATAATTTACGACTCAAAAAAATATCTTAAATAAGTATTTAAAATCAACCTCTATTAGAGGACTTTTTTTTCTATAAAAATTTACCAACCATTTACCAACAAAATGAATGTCTGAGACAAACTTTTAGATCTTTGCTGTGCAAAAAATTTATATTAAGTGGTAAATATAAATTTATGAAAAGAATCAAAGCTTTAAGTTTTTTTACTGGTGCGATGGGATTAGATATTGGCCTTAAGAAAGCAGGAATAGATGTAATTCTAGCATGCGAAAGTGAAAAATTTATAAGGGAAACAATTAAATTGAATAACCCTAAGCTTAAAGTTTTAGAAGATATAAATCTTTACACTCCTGAACAAATTAAAAAAGCAGCAGGATTAAAAAAAAATGAGAAAGTTGATCTAATTGTTGGAGGGCCGCCTTGTCAGGCTTTCAGCACTGCTGGAAAAAGATTATCAATTAATGAAAATAGAGGAGTTGTTTTTATAAAATTTTTAGAAGTTATTAAAAAATTAAAACCAACTTATTTTGTTATTGAAAATGTTAGAGGCTTATTAAGTGTACCATTAAAACATGTGCCTCATAGAAAAAGAAAAGGAAAACTAAAACCCAGAGAAGAAAAGGGTGGAACGCTTAAGTTTATTTTAGATTATTTAAATAAATGTGGTTACAAAGTAAGTTTTAATTTATATAACTCAGCAAATTTTGGTACTCCTCAAGTTCGGGAAAGAATTGTTATAGTTGGCAACAAAAAAGAAAAATTACCATATCTCTCTCCAACTCATTCAGAGCATGGAAATTATGGTTTAAAATCTTGGAATACTTTTAAATCAGCAGTTAAAGGTTTACATAATATCAATCATGACTTTGTAAAGTTTCCTGAATATAGAATTAAATATTATAAAAAAATTAAAGAGGGAAAAAATTGGAAAAGTTTGCCCGTTTCAATACAAAAAGAGGCTTTAGGTAGTTCTTATTTTGCAGGTGGAGGTAAGACCGGATTTTTAAGGAGATTAGGATGGAATAAGCCGTCTCCTACATTAGTTACTGATCCTACAATGCCAGCAACAGATTTAGCTCATCCAGAGTTAAATAGACCTTTATCGATTCAAGAATATAAAAGAATTCAAGAATTCCCAGATGATTGGAAATTAAGTGGTAGTTTAAGAAATCAATATAAACAAATTGGTAATGCTGTGCCTGTAAGCTTAGGTAAAGCCATAGGAAAACTTATTGTCAATCATGCTTTAAGAAAAAAGATAAGAGTTATTAATAATTTTAAATATTCAAGATATTTAAATACTAGTGATTTAGATTGGCATAATAGTTTAGATAAAAAAGTTGCTTCAAATCAAAAATCTTTTAATTTTTAGCTTTTCCTCTTAAAAATTCCAAAAAATTTTCTTCATTTAAAGTTTGATTTGAAGTAATTTCAACCAATTTATCCCAGTTAGTGGCATCTCTAGTTGAAAATCTTCTAAACCATTTTTTAATATTTGTACCTTTTCTTACTTTACTAGAGGAGCTATTTTCAGAATTATCACTATTCTTAATTTGAAGCATTATCCAAGAATTTTTCTTATTATCCTTATTTTCTTTTATGAAGTCTATACTTCTTAAAATACTACCGGTACACCAAACCCAATTTTCTGATTTGATTTTACTATAGATAAATTCTTCTAAGTAATACCCAAATCTATTTTCAGCATCCATGGCTATATTATGATAAGTTTTGACTAAATTTGTATCCTCATCTGTAAAAGAATGCTTTTCTTTAATATACTCGTAAATTGCTTTATCAGGAATTACACTTTTTTTATTCTTATCTGATTTTGATTTATCCTTGAATTCGGGCCTGTCATTCATAAACCTTTCTTTTAAAATTTTAAGATGTTCTTTAGATCCATATATAATTTTTTTTGACCTATATTTATTAAAAGGTTTTCCTTCAGTAAAAATACTTTGATTATTTTTCTCAAATTTTTTTATAATTTTAAACTCTTCCTCTAAGGTCATATTTATTAAATAATTATGAATTTGATATATTAAAGGTTTTTCTAGATTAAAAATAACTTAATTATAAATTAAAATCCATTATAGGATAATCTTTTACTAAGTGATAAACACTAAAATATGAAACTTGATTTTAAATTTGAATTTTCAGAGTTGAGTAAAGCGGATTTAAACCTAGATGCTATTTATAAAGGTGGATCAAAAGGAAATTCTTCTGATGATATTTTTACCAAGCTATTTAAAGGAGTTGGAAATATGGGTGGTTTTAGACCTTTAAAAAGTTTTACAGAGCCAGAAATGCTTATATTAACTTCTTCGATGGATAAACCAGAATGGCCAGATTTTTTAGATATTGAAACTGGTGTCTTTACTTATTATGGAGATAACAAAACCCCTGGTCAATCAATTTTGGATACATCAAAAAAAGGAAACAAGTGTCTAGAGAATCTTTTTAATTGGGTACACGATGTTAGTGAAATAAGGAGAAAAATTCCTCCAATATTTATTTTTACAAAGGATGGAATTAAGGGCAGAGATTATAGATTTAGAGGTCTAGCAGTTCCTGGAAACCCAAATTTCTCACAGACTGAAGATTTAGTCTCAATTTGGAAAAGTAAAAATGGACGTAGATTTCAAAATTATAAAGCGATTTTTTCAATATTGGCTATCGACAAAATAAAGAGAGAATGGATAACAGATATTCAAAAAGGTAATAAATTTAGTTCTAATTGTCCAAAGGTTTGGAGGGAGTTTATTGAAAAAGGAAATTATAAAATATTAATAAGTGAAGATAATCAAAAAGTAAAATCACCTGAGGAACAAATGCCAGAAAACAATAATGGTAAAAAACTTTTAAAAATTATTTATGATTATTTTTCAAAAATAAAAAATGAATATGATTTTGAAAACTTCGCTGGAAGAATTTTCCAAATGTCAGATCCAGAAAAAATACCTGACTCTACTGTTACTCAACCCTCGAGAGATGGCGGGCGAGATGTTATCGGTTTTTATAAAATTGGAACAAATAATAGTTCATATAAATTTTCTTATCATCTAGAGGCAAAAAGGTTTAAGCCAGACTTAAAACACGGTGTGGGAGTTAGATTTACCCAAAGATTAATATCGAGGATTAAATATAGAGAATTTGGAGTTTTTGTAACAACTTCCTTTATAAGCAAACAAGCCTATCAAGAAATAATTGAGGATAATCACCCTATAATTTTTATAACTGGAAAAGACATCGTTGATATCTTGATTAAGAATGGAATTAATTCCGAAAAAAATTTAGAAACTTTCTTAAAGAATAATTTTTAATTATGTCTTTAGTGTGATAAGATTAACTAGTCCTGATTTAGAACATAACTCTACTTGCTAGGACTTAAAATAAAACGCTAAAGGAGAAACATGAAAATAAAAATACAATCAATAAAAGACTTTTTTAAATCAAAACAAAAAAGAGGTTTAAAACCTATATTTTTTGAAAGTATAGGAAATCATAGGACACCAAGAGATGTTAAGCTAAAAAACCTTATAAGAGTTTTAGAAAAAAATGGATTTAAAATAAAAAATAAAAAATAAAATTAAATTTTTTTATTCATTGAAAAATAAATATTATAGTTTATATAAATTAATGAGAGGTTATTTAAGATAACTGACCAAAATGGAAGGCCTATATACAACTATTTTTATAGACCTACTGTAGTGTATATTGGCCTTCCATTTATGAGTTGTTGCTTGGAAACGAAGCAGAGTACAGAGTTATAAAATAATCCTTTCAAAAAAATAAACTAATAAATGAACCAAAGTGTTCGTTATTGGAATGTAGGTCTAATAAATTCATTTCCTTAACCTATTCCTTTGGTTCAGAAAGGAATAGATAATGAATAAGAAAAAGTACAAATCAATAGCAATTGATATCACTTGCTATAAAAAAATAGACGACCTATCAACAACTTTAACTCCAGGACTTACTTTATCAAAGGCTCAAGTAGTTAGAACTTTGGTGAATCAAAAAACCTCATCTTATAAAGATGCAAATCAAATAATTGTTAGTTTGTTTTCTGAACATAGTCCACGCAAAAGGCAGGAAATTTTGAGAGATATTGATAACAAAATAATCAAGTTGTTAGATCTTTCAGAAGATGATTTACCCTGGTTGAGTTCAACTGATAAATTTGAAGAGAAATGGTCTAAAATAATGGATGATTTAAGACTTGTAGTTTCAAAGTTTAAATATGAGCAACTTCAAGATGAAAGGAGTGTAAACTAATGGATACAATTCATGCAATAAGAGTTGAAGAAGTTAGAGATAGAGTTGAGGATAAACATTTTTATGTTGTTTATATAGAAATAAATGAAACAATTAAAATTATTGGAAAATCAAAGTCAAAGCCTCAATTAATTCGATATATATCGGAGGTTTACTAATGTTTAAATTCGCTCCAAATAACTTTAATTATGCAGATTGTGATAGATGTTTCTATCTAAAATATAAATTAAATATTGAAATTAAAGGGAATTTTCCAAGAATATTTAATGCATTTGATTTAAAACAAAAAGCATATTTTATTGATAAAAGTACTTCAGAAATAACTGATAAATTACCTGATGGAAAATTTTATAAAACAGTTACAAAAAAAATAACTGATTCTAGAAAAAAAAAAGGTCAGCCGGAATTTAATGAATTAGAGATTCCGGCAACTATTACTTCAAAGGGATTAAAAGATAATAAAGGAAGAGAATATATTTTAGAAGGAAAACCTGATTTAGTTGTAAAATTTGAGAAGAGTAATGGAATTTTAGATTTCAAAACAACAGATGATCAAGATAAAAGTTTTTCATATAGATTTCAGCTTGAATCTTATGCCAAAATTTTTGAAAATCCACTAAGAGGGCCAGAGTTAAAGCCTATTTCTCACTTAGGACTAATTCAATTTTCTCCAGAGGAAATTACCACTAGTAATCTTAAATCAATTAATCAAAAAATGAAAATAAGTTACTTTCCTTTGAAAAGAAATGAGGATGAGTTTATGCAATTTGTAACTGATAAAATTGATTTACTCGAAGGTAACCAAATACCTGGTAAATACAATGAATGTAAAATATGTAATTCAGCCGACAGATACTCTGAGGTAGTCAATGAAAAATAAACTTGATGAAATAATTAAAGAAAGATTAGAAAATCGTCAAGAATGGTATAACTATCTTAGATGGTCATTGACACATAGACATCTAGCATCGAGTGCAAGAAAATTATATTATAAAGACAAGCCTATTTTAAATTTAATATTAAAATTGTATTTTCTTCCTTATAATACATTAAAGTACTTTAGTTATGTATGTGATCGTCATAAATTTGAAATGATAGAAGCCGAAATTAAAATGCTTAAAGGTGAAAAAGATGACAAAAAAGAATAGAGATTACAATCGAAATCCTAATGGTTTTAATCAGTGGGAAATTAGATCCGATAAAGAAATACAAAAAATAATTGATAGTTACCCTAGAAATTGGACTAAAAAAGATTTTAGAGGCGAAGGAAAAAATAATAGATCAAAAATTTTAACAAGAAAAGAAACAGAAAGATTAGGATTAGTTTTTGGTCATACAGGTAAAAGTAAACAACCTTTAAAAGATATATATAAACATTCAACAAAAGAAAGTATTCTTCAATTTGAGAAAAAAATTATTGATGAAAATACATTTAGAAACAGAGCTAGAACAAAAAGACAAAGAGATTTGAATATTATTTAATGAAGTTTAGAGATTTTTTAGATGATCAAATAAAAAAAGGGAATACAAGTTGGGAAAGTAGAAGTGAAATTATTCGTGCATCAGGAAGTACTCAAAGTGGTCATACAGTAAGAGTTTTAAAAGAGTACGAAAATAAATTTCAGTTTGGGTCAGTCACTGAAATTAAAAACAAAGAAATAAAAAAATATTTTGATAAACAACCTAAAGATAGCTTTATAAGTGTCGAGGGTGCAGCTAATCAAATACAAAAAGAATTACCAAAAGGAATTATAATTGGAGAAACAATTATTTATAACAGACTGAAAGATAAATCTTTCAATACTAATAATTTAAAACCTCAAACACTAGATAATCAAGTATCTAAAACAGCTCCTTATGATGTTAAAATTTCTAAGGATTTTAGGGAGAAATTAAAAAAACTTAGAGAACCTGGTGTTTATTTATATATAGAAGTTACACAAAGAGGTGGGAATACACTAAGACTTAAAACTGGTGGAGAATTTTTTAAGATATCAGACAATTCATACCCTCCAAATGATGATAGTCTAAAGCTTATAAAAAAGACTATTGAGGATAATAGAAGGTAAAAGACTAAATAATAATTTAGAACAGATGAATAAGAATTCAAAAAATAAAATAATCTATGGGTACGTAAGATGTGAAACAAAACATTGCGATAATAATTTTAAATTACTCAAAATTCCAAAGATTTTAGCTGGTAAACAAAAATGCCAGATTTGCAAATACGTTATGAAGAAGGTGAAGGTTAACAAAGATATAGAAGTAGTTGAAAATAAAAAAACCAAAAACAAAAGAAAAATTACCCATTTTTTTAAAAATTTAAATATCAACAAACTTTTGAATATTTTAAATAATTGGAAACCAGAGCTAGTCTACGACTTAGCAGAAAAAATAACAGAATGTGTTGAGGGGTATAATGATATTAATGATAAAGATGGGCATTTTACAGAGTATTTAGCTCCATTAATATATAGCGGAGAATTTTTTCTAAAACTCAAACCTCATTTTAAAATAGTAAGTTGGTATTATTGCGTAATGTATGAAGAAACTTTATGGAATGAAGCATATGTTCTTTATTGTTCTAAAGATAAAAAATATAGACTTATTAATACCGAGTGTAAATCAAACATGCATGATAGCGTTTTTATATTAGATACCATTACAGAAAAAAATTATAAAAAAATTTTAAATAAGAAAGATTATTATATGAAAATCTTAAACAGATATGTTGAAAAAGAATATGACGATATGTTTAAAGACAAACGTATTGATGATGATTTTTTCAAAGCTAAAAATCCTCCATATTACAAACCTATGAGAAGCTTAATATTACCAAAAAGTTATTACCAATCGTATCATAAGGAAGCTTTATTTTTAGATCATGTTGAGAAAGATTTAAATGAAGTTACAGAAGTTTATTCAGGAAAATATAAACTAGGAAAAAAACATGGATATGGAACCATAAAATATAAAAGTGGGGATATTTATAAAGGTGAATTTAAATACGACTTATTTGATGGAGTTGGAGAATATATTTGGGCCGATGGTTTAAGATACAAGGGTGATTGGAAGAATGGCAAAATGAATGGAGAAGGAACATTGCTACATCCAAGTGGTGAAAAATATTCAGGAAAATTTAAAGACGATAAAAAAAATGGCAAAGGGTATTATATTAATCCAAATGGTACCACCTATGAAGGTGAATATAAAAATGATGTGGTTCATGGAAAAGGCAAATTTATTGATGCCGTGGGAAAAGTAATAGAAGGAACTTTTAAAAATGGAAAGTTTGTAAAATAATTAATTTAATATCTCAAAAGTTTCAAATTTACTTACCAACGGATTTACCAACAAATGCAATTACAGACAGAAACAAACAGAAACAAAATATAAACATTCATGCTTGATTAACTTTTTTAATGATATAAAACCTAAGTTTTACTAAGGGCCTGTAGCTCAGTTGGTTAGAGCAGTACACTCATAATGTATTGGTCCCAGGTTCGAGTCCTGGCGGGCCCACCAC
>Ga0160423_10000637_pt1 | contig 28902 bp, 26 predicted proteins | sample CRUFie14St8metaG_FD_108191 | JGI IMG/M metagenome (GOLD analysis project Ga0160423, IMG submission 108191) | Marine microbial communities from the Costa Rica Dome - CRUD Field 142mm St8 metaG | ecosystem: Environmental > Aquatic > Marine > Oceanic > Photic zone | place: Costa Rica: the Eastern...
ATGACGGAAAAAGAAGAGATCACAGTCGAATGGTTCGACGGACTCTTCTATCCACCGGAAGAGGTCCAGGCTCTTGTTCCCACCAAGCCTTATCCACATGAATCTGCGATGGTGATAGGCACCGAGGGAGCCATCATTCTCCCCAACGGGAAGATGCCTACCCTGCTTCCTCCGGAGAAATTCAAGAGCGTCAAAGCCCCCAAGCTCGAGCCTCGTGACCATTATCACCACTTCTGTGATGCCATTCACGGGCTAGCCAAGAATGAGTCCTACTTTGAACGGACCGGCCCGATGACCGAAGCGATCCTGCTGGGAACAGTCGCAATCAGAACGCCGGACACTCTGCTGAATTGGGACGCGGGAAAGATGGCGATCACGAATAATAGCACCGCCAATAGCCTTCTCAGGCGACAGTATCGCGAAGGGTGGAGGCTTGCGGGATTTTAAATTGCTCCACGCTCCTCACACTTAAGGCGATCAATCCTCAAGTCTTCCGCGGGAAGGCTAAATTACCTTGCTGACTCTAACAGGGCGAGGTATCGTGTGGAAGGTCTCTTCCCTCTTTCGAAAGTAATCGGGGGGGGACCACCTTCCCTCTCAGAACCTCCATGCTTGAGCGCCTCGCTCAGTTTGTTTTTATTCCAAAACGGGGAGTTAGCGCCCTCGCCGCATGGATTGCTCGCGTTTTGTTCCCTCCGGGGAAAAGTAGCAGGAGTAACAAGGGTGACGATGCTGCTCGGAACTTCTGACTGGATCTCGCCTGCCTCAAAGGCCATGCCCGAGACTTCTGCTGAATCAGAGAAACGCTACTTTCTTGCGATCCAGATATTGCGAAAAGCAACCGGGTTGCCATGTCCCTGAAAAATGATCGGCCCTTTTGCAACCTCGGGACGAGTCCCGCCAACCCCAGTACCCTTTGGTAACTTCACTGCATCATGGATTTTCACTCCGTTATGCACCACGGTAATAACGGCGTCTGCCGTCTTTGTCCCTGTTGCATCGAACCGGGCAGCAGTGAATTCAATATCGTATGTCTGCCACGTCAGTGGCGGGAGGCACATGGGGATGTCCGCGGTTTTAAAGCGGTAGAAGCAGCCACACCACTGCTTCGGGTCCGATCGGATCTTCACTTTGACATGGGCAGGGTCATACACCAGTCCGAAGCTATCGAGAACCTGAACCTCATAGCGGTTGTGGAGGTAGACCCCACTGTTCCCACGATCCTGACTGCTCAGAGGTGACTTGGGCTTATAGGGCAGTTGAAACTCGAGGTGCATGGTGAAATCCCCATATTCATTTGCCGTCTGAGCTGGTGGAAACAACACCCCTCCCTCTACCTTTCCCTCGAGAAGATCGGGATCTGCATTATCACCCACCAGAATATCGGCCCCTTCCGGCGGACTCTTCCCAAGGGTCGGGCTCTTGCGATGAATCTTTTTATAGCCCTTTGTTGCAAGGCTGACGCCAGCCTTGTTGGTCAGTTCTACAGATGGTCCGGATTCGTCCCACCCCGCTCCGGGCAGTCCCCCATTGAACTTACTCAGATAGAATTCCCCTTCACCAAGAGCTGCAACCTGAATTCCCGAGGCCTTGCCTGCATATTCACCCTGAATCGTAAAATCCGAGTCCTCCTTCTCAGCCGTGGCTGGGTCTGTCCAGAGAGGTCCACGCGGTTTGGCCCCGAAGGTGAGGGCGGGCACGAGGATCACGAGAGAGATTCCGAGAATAACGAACAGGCAGCCGAATTTCATCGTATTGAAAGAGTGAACGAATTGTCCGCGCCGGCAAGCCGGGAGCTTCATCATCGGTCAGGCATTTTTGAACCTTGGTCACTCATCCGGAAGCTTGAACTTGAAAACAGGGCCTTCAGGAGCAACTCTCCCTGTGAACAGAATCAGTTAAAAGATGGGAAAATCATTTGAGATCGAGGGCAGGTTGAAGGTTGTTAACGACGTACAGACCTTCAACAGCGGATTTACCAAGCGCGAATTCGTCGTGGAGGTGGAAGATGGAAACTACCCTCAGATGATTAAGTTCGAATGCGTCAAGGAGAAGACCTCTCTAACCGACGGAATGCAGATTAATGATCCAGTTAAAGTAACCTTCGATATTCGCGGCAACGAATACAAGGAGCGCTTCTACGTGAATCTGAATGCCTGGAAGCTCGAGAGCCTCGGAGGCGGACCCACCTCAAATCAGACTCCTGACTACGGTGACGAAGATGCTCCTCCCGGGCTGGGAGACCCTCCGGGCATGAGCTCCCCAGATGCGGACGATGATATCCCCTTTTGATTCTCGCCTTCTCCGGCCCGGTTCAGCTTGATCAAGAGGCCTTCACGGCACGAAACAAAAAGGGGAACAGCCAAAGCTGTTCCCCTGCACGGAAGATACCTTTCCCTTTTCAGCTCCGCGGAGCGATGTGAATCTCAACTCGTCGATTGCGCGCCTTCCCTGCAGCCGAGTCATTTGATGCGATGGGCTGGGATTCTCCAAACCCGCGAGTGACCAGCCGCGCAGGCAGCACTCCCTGACTCGCCAGAGCATTCGACACTGCACTTGCACGGTCACGGGAGAGACCCATGTTGTAGAAGGCACTCCCATCCGAATCAGTGTGGCCGTTGACCAGAACGGTGGTCTGGTTAAACTTTCGCAGAACGACTCCCACCGCGCTCAATGTTCGCGAGAAACTGCCTTTGATCTGAGCACTCCCGGTATTGAATGTGATGTCGTGAGGCATATTGAGGATAATGTTGTTGCCCTGCCTCGTAACGCTCACTCCACTGGCCCGCAATTCCTGCCGCAACATGGATTCCTGCTGGTCCATGTAGTTGCCAATGCTGCCTCCAGCAATTCCGCCGATGGCGGCGCCGATGAGCGCACCTCGTCCTGCGTCTCCATCTCCCACATTATTACCAATGATCGCGCCCAGAATTGCGCCCCCAGCAGCGCCAAGGCCTGCTCCTGTCGCAGTGTTGGAGACCTGCTGTTCCCCCGTGTAAGGGTTCTCGGTAACACAACTGGAGAGCGTGGAGGCGGCCAAAAGAGCCACCGCGAAACACTGTGGACGGGAACGGGTGAATAATTTCATAATGCTGGAATTCTAGCGGTTCAGTAAGGATTTTCAATCATGGATGCAGCAAAATGCGTTTAGACGACTTCTGCTTGCTGGGATTTAGACCTCAGGAAGGGGCGGGCTATTCATCAAATATTCGATTCGCCCATTCCAAGCTCGGTTCCTCTCCAATCAGAGCGTCCATCCCTTTCTGTATTCTCGCTTGAGGAATTGTTCCGCCGCCGGGGCATTGGGGAATTTCATGTTCTTCGCATCCCACTCAAGCTTCTGCCCAGCACGGTAGGCGACGTTGCCGAGGTGGTTGGCCTCAGTCAGTGGCCCAGCATAGTCGAAATGACAGGTTGTTGGTTCCCCGGTCTTGCATGCCCGAACCCACTCCTGGTGGTGCCCGATCGATTCTTGAATGGTTTTTTCGGGACGCTTGAAGTCCTTGAAGCGCTCCTCCGGCAAAAGCAGATGCTTCCTGTAATCCGAAAGAAGCATCCCTTCATCACCAACGAAGAGAACGCCGCTGCCCCACTTCGGGATTCCTCCTCGCTTCCATATTTCCGGTTTTTCCGCCCCCTGATACCATGTCAGGCTGAGGGGAGCCCGCTCACCTCTGGCAGGATATTCATAACGAGCCCACATCGAGGCAGGCGCGATCTCGGGGTGCGGCGTTGGTCCTCCCGCATCGATAGTCGTGGGAGCATCAAGATTCAACGCCCAGAAAGGCAGATCGTTCCAATGGCTGCCCAGATCTGACATCGTTCCGTTTCCAAAGTCCCACCACCGGTACCACTTCGGTCCAGGGAAGTAGACCGAGTTATAGGGCCGCATAGGAGACGGTCCGATCCAGAGGTCCCAGTTGAGATCTTTGGGGACAGGCTGGGCCTCCTGCGGGCGCTCCTGAACATTGACGATATCACGATTCTTCTTGGCGTCCTCGGGGCTTTGCCAGCCCCAGGCCCGCCCCACCCAGACATGAACCTCGTTCACTTTTCCAATGGCTCCTCCCTGGATGAGCTCCACCACCCGCCGATAGTTTCCGCCAGCATGAATCTGAGTGCCCTGCTGGGTAGCAACTCCGGCTTTGCGAGCAATTTCGGTCACAAGGCGCGCTTCATAAACATCGCGAGTGAGCGGCTTCTCACAATAAACATGCTTGCCGGCTCGGAGAGCCGGAAGAGTGGCAAAGGCGTGAGTATGCTCAGTGGTGCTGACGATAACAGCGTCGTAGTTACCTGGCCTCTCGTAGAACTCACGGAAGTCGTGAAAGGTTTTTGCCTGGTTGAAACGGGAAGCTGCCCCTCGCAGGTTGCGGTCATTGACATCTACCAACGCCACAATGTTCTCGGTATTGCCGACCGTGCGCATGTTGTGTCCGCCACGCCCTCCACAGCCGATCACCGCAACATCCAATTTCGCGTTTGGAGACTTGGCGCTCACGATGGCGGGAAACCCCAGGGCGCCGGCCGCAGTAGCACCCTGCAGAAAATGACGTCTCGACGAACTGGTAGATTGAATTTTGAGGCTCATGATTCCAGCAGTCAGGCGGCATGAAGACTTGATTTCAAGGGGAAACTGCTGGAGAAGGAAAAGGGTCCTACGCTAGGAGTTGGCATTGCGAAGGAATCCTGCGCAACTAAAAGAAACCTCGACCGTTTATTCCCCCATGAAAACAGCGCACGTATTCTGGATCTCCATTTTTTCGGGAGGACTCGCTCTCGCTCAGGGCCCTCGTCCCGATGACCTCGGAGCAAGCCCACAACCTGTCGGAGAGGCGGGAGTCGCCTGGTATACCACCTGGGAGACCGCCCGCGCGGAAGCGGAGCGGTCAAACCGCCCCATCTTTTTTATGGCGGCGGCGGCAACCTGCAGCGGCATCTCAGGGGTCTTCTGACCGGGCTACACCAACACGCAGAACAGTTTGTTCTCACAGAAAGAATTCATAGAAGCATCTCGCTCATTCGTGTGCGTTCGTCTGGAGTCCTATGAAAGTGAAGAGCACCAGAAGATGGTGCGATCCTTCCTCGATGGCCGCTTTGAAAATACCGCCTTCTGCCTACTTGCTCCAGATGGGGAGACCAGGCTGTCGGGAACGGGGCGCAGCCCCTCCCAAGGTTTACGCCAGAGACGAGGGCCGGGAAGAGGTCGGGGAGACAACGGCGTGGTCGAGGCGATGGAGAAGGTCGCCAAGAAATTCCGTGCCAAGGGGACCAAAGAGGGCGCGATCTTGCAAGATTTTCACAGTTTCCGACAAGGGCTCAACGTGGCCTCGGGAGACCAGCGACTTCTGATCTTTGTGGTCGCAACTGAAAATGATCGTAAGACGCTGGGGACAGACCTTCGAGACTTGATGAGCGACAAGGAGATCATAGGGAAGTTCCACATGGACTTTGCAGATGAGGAGCCCGATTCCCAATGGCGGGACGCCGTGAAAGGAGAGCGGGGGAACACTGGGATTTTTGTGATCCGGGCAAACGCCTTCGGACAGACCGGAAGCGTTATGGAGCAGCTCCCTGTTGACGCGACGCCGGAGGAACTCAAGAATGCCCTGCTCGAGGCCAATACGTCCTTCGCCAAAACAGAAAAGCGCAAGGTTTACAGTGAACACGTCGCTGCGGGGCGTCGAGCAAGGGTCCACTTTGAAAACGGAATGCCCTACGGTGAGGATCGTGATGGAGATGGCGTGATCGACCACCGCGCAGGCCGGGGGGGGCGCGGAGCAGGACCAGAGGCCGGTGAGCGTCGTGGGCCTCCAGCTGGACGGCGCGGGGGACCTCCAAGGGGAAACCGGCGGCCCGGGCAGCCCCCACAGCGACCCCGAATCAGGCCCGGGGGCACCGAGTGACCGCAGAGTGTGGGTCCAAGACTTCCTCAGACTCCCGGCCATGTGTCCGAGAGTCTGTAACCTTCGGGCCACGGATCGTCTGCCTGAAGGGTGTGAGTTGTTGTTCCGGTAATCCATGCCCGGCCCGAAACCTTTGGCAGAATCGCGGCGGTATCGCCCACCGCTGTAACAGCATCTATGGTGCAAAGGAACTCTGACCCGATCAGGGAGCGCGCACGATAGGTATCCGTAAGACTCATAAGCCCCCTTTGATGGAGGACTGCCATACGGGCTGAACAGCCTGTGCCTGTGGGGCAACGGTCAATCTTACCAGGGCGAATTGCCACAGCATTAGGTCCCGTTATTATATCACCTTCCCGACGAAGCGGTCCGGCAAACTGACAAAACGACAGATGCTGCCAGCTCGGGTTGCTGGGATGATGGAACCCAAGCTGCTCGTTTGCCGCGCTGACGACTTTCATTCCTAATTCCGTGAGTTCTCTCGCCTCGTCAGGCACAAGCTTGAACCCAAGGCTCTCTGAATCAACGATCACGAAGCTATCTCCACCATAGGCCGTATCCACCTCCAGAGTCCCCAGACCCGGGACCTCAAGGGGAGCCTGCAAGTGGGCTGCAAAGGAGGGAACATTGGTAATGGTGATTCGCTCAGCCCGACCATCCCGACAACGGGCATGAACCCTGACGAGACCTCCCGGAGCCTCGAGAACGAGCTGTGTCTCCGGCTCGTGCATGGGAACAATTCCCCGCTCCAGAAGAACCGTTGCAACACAGATAGAATTGGAGCCAGACATCGGAGGAGTATCGGCTGGCTCCATGATGAGAAACCCCATGTCGGCGTCAGGGTGTTGCGCAGGGACGAGAAGATTGACATGGCGGAATACCCCTCCCCTCGGCTCATTGAGAACGAAGTTGCGCAGGACCTGATCCTCGGCCAGGAAGTCGCGCTGTTCCCAGAGGCTCTTACCGGGAGGGGGAGCAACCCCGCCCACGATAACATCACCCACTTCTCCCTCCGCGTGGCAGTTGATAATCTCGATGGTTTCCGAGACAGGCATCTTCCAACAGGGAGCAGCAAGAAATTTCGAATTGCTAGGCTCCGGGCCGGGATCTGGTTTCTGGAGCCGGGGGAGCCTTTCCCGTGGTTTCCCTGAAATCTCCGATTGGCCAGAGTTCAAGGCGGCGGATAAAGCATTCGGCCCATTCATTCTGAATACCGATGAACCCGGCGGCCGGGCTCGCGTCCCGGCCTTCGTTCACGAGAATTCCATTGAGCAGGATCTGATAGGACGCGCCCTTGCAGATCACTTCCATGCGATTCCATTCTCCCACCGGCTTGTCGACATCACGGCTCCCCCGAAACCCCTTTACGTCTTTCCATGCCGGATCTCGATCCTTCCACCGGATGCTGGAAGCCGACTTCCCCGCAGGAGGAAAGGTCATAGACGTACCTCCTTTCTTCCAGCGATGCCCCTTGGGCGTTTTCTCGACCTCACAAGTCAGACTGGTCGGAATCAGTTTCCCTTCTTTCGTCTTCCCCTGAAGAACATTGATGTCCCCCATTGAGCCTTCGAGCATCTGGGCCTGAATACAGGAAATCCACGCTCCACCAAAGGACCCATCCGGGCCGTGGCTGTGGAGAAGCAGTCCACAATCACGCGCCCGGTCGACGCGCTTGGACCAAGTCTTTTCGCCCCATTTATATTCCAGGACGAGATGGTAATCCCGGTAAGCTTCTCTGGTGCGAAAGTAGCCAAATCCTTTTCCTGTTACCTGAAGAACCCCTTTATTCATCACAGCAACCTCTTCTTTCTTGGTGCTGACCGAGTTCTTCTCACTGAGATGAAAAACCCAGTTCTTAAATGACGGGTCGGCCAGAAGATCTATTTTGCGCTCGGGCACTGTGGCGGCTTTCAATGATAATGCTGTGACGACTAACGTGGTGATTGGCAGGAAAATACGCATGGTAGTGAAAAGTTTTGGCAAACCTCGGGCAGAGGGTGTCCAAGGTCTAATGGGGGAACGGGAGCAGAGCAAGCGCGCGGCCTGACAGCTGGAAGATTCACCCTGACAACGGCGAGGCCATCCTTTAGCAAAGGGCCATGAACCTACCAAAAACTTTCGCTATTGTGGCCATCGGTCTGGCCTCATCCTTGGCCATGGCGGAAGAGCGCCATCTCTTTATTCTCTCGGGTCAGAGCAATATGCAGGGCTTGAAGGAGAAGACTTCCGTCCTCCCGGAACTGAAAAGGCTGCTGCCTGGCGCAGATATCCAACACGTCAAATACGCCCGAGGGGGGCAGCCCATCCGCAAATGGGTGAAGACGTGGGACCTGATTGCCAGAAAGCACAAGCTTACTCAGCAATTCAACGACCCCTCGGAGTTTTATGATATCGTGCTTAAACAGGCCAAGGCCAAGATTGCCGAAGGACCATTTGATAGCATCACTTTTCTCTGGATGCAGGGAGAGAGGGACGCCAAGACGGGGCTTGCCGCAGCGTATCAGGAAAGCATGGAGACCTTGATTGCCAGCCTTCGCAAGGACCTGAAAACCCCCACGATGAATTTCGTCATCGGTCGCCTCTGTGACCATCTCACCCACGACCAGTGGAACACTGTGAGGGAGGCTCAGGTCAAGGTAGCCAACGATGATTCCCGGGGCGCCTGGGCCGATACGGATGATACCAACGATAAGGAGCGAAATGGTAAAAAGTGGAATGACCTCCACTACACCACAGCGGGATATGAGCTTTTCGGCAAACGCCTCGCCCGTCAGGCCGTGAAGCTGATTCAGGGAGAAAGGCCTGATCCGGAGGGCCGGCCTCAATAGCCTAAATATCCCAAATCAAAAGAGGAGGCAGGCTACCTGATTAAAATCGAGGAGATTCTCCGTCTGCAGCTTGATCCACAATTCTGGTTCGCGTCCATATTCATAAAGAGTATGCTCCTGCCGCGATGAGTGCTGAAGCCAGATTCAAAGAACTCGGGTTAATCCTTCCTCCTGCACCCAAGCCGGTTGGTGTTTACAAGCCCATCGTGATCGCGGGAAATATGGCCTACCTCTCAGGGCACGGCCCTCTCAGGGAAGATGGCACGCTTACCCTCGGCCGCCTCGGGGAAACCATGGAGATTGAAGAGGGATACCAAGCTGCGAAGCAAACTGCTTTAGCCATGATCGCAACGATCCGTAGAGCCCTTGGGAGCTTGGATCAGGTAGTCCGAGTGGTGAAGACTCTGGGATTTGTCAATTCAACTGGAGATTTTGTCGGACAGCCCGCAGTGATCAACGGTTGTAGTGAGCTCTTCGCAGAGCTCTACGGAGCCGAAGCTGGTGTCGGCGCACGAAGTGCTCTTCCCTCCAATACTCTTCCCGGAGGTATGGCGGTTGAGATTGAGATGATCCTCGAAGTCAACCCATTGTAGGCCGTCATGTATGAACGATGGGCAATCCAAGGTCTTGACCGGGTTGCTTCACCTGCCCTGTTGGTCCGGCCCTGTGTCGTCGAACAGAACGTGGAACGTATGATTGATTTATGTGGAGGCCCAAAACGTCTCCGGCCCCACGTCAAGACCCATAAGATGGATGAGGTTATGCGAATCCAGTTATCGGCCGGGATCGATAAATTCAAGGCCTCTACGATCGCGGAGGTTGAGATGTGCCTGGCCGCAGGAGCACAGGATGTGCTCCTCGCCTATTCTCCGGTCGGACCATCCAAGGATCGTCTTATCCAGTTAGCTGAGGCTTATCCGGACGCGAGGTTATCCTTTCTCGCGGACGACGAGGCAGCCCTCTTGGCGATCATTAAGAGGTGCGTGAAAACAGAAGTTTCTCTCGGTGTTTTTGTCGATCTTGACTGTGGCATGGGCCGAACCGGAACCTCCTCTTTGGAAGATGTTGTCCGGATTACCAAATTGGTCTGTTCTTCTGCTGGTCTGAGTTTTGAGGGAGTTCATGCCTACGATGGACATGTGAGAGAGTCCAACCTAGCGGCCCGCAGGGAGATGTGGTCTCAGGCAATGGGCACCGTTGAGCGGGCCCTCGCAGAGCTAGCGGAAACGGGCCACCCTGTGCCAGCTGTAGTTGGAGGAGGGTCGCCGACCTTCGGCTTTCATGCTCGTCTGCGAGAATGGCAATGCAGCCCCGGAACTTCCCTCTTCTGGGATCATGGTTACAAAAGCGCCTATCCTGAACTCCCTTTTGGGAACGCCGCGGCTGTTCTCACCCGGGTCATCAGTAAGCCAGGAACAAATCGGCTCTGCCTGGACCTCGGGCATAAAGCTGTTGCGTCAGAAGGCCCACTCAACAAACGCATTCATCTGATCGGCCTCGAACATGCACATTTCGTCAGCCACAGTGAAGAGCACTTGGTGCTGGAAGCCGAGGACGCAGATCAGTTTCAGGTAGGAGACCACCTGCTCGGAATACCATTCCATATTTGTCCCACCGTTGCCCTATACAGGGAAGCAACCCTGATCCGAAATGCGAAGGTTGCCGGGGAAATATGGGAGGTCACCGCCCGTAATCGAAGCCTGACAATCTAGAGGCAAGTCAGACTTCGCAGCTCCTAGGCGTTTACCAGGATAGTTTTCCGGGGAGATACTCTTCGATAAGTTCCTCGTAAAATGGCCTGAGCCCATCGACATCAACGCGCTCGCTGCTTTTGGTGTAGAGATCATAAACGTTGAAAGCATCTACCCACCTAAACATCGCTCGGTCATGGTCACTCATGAGAGCCTGATATGCTCCCTCTTTGTGAATGGGGTAGCAGGAATGGTAACGAATCATGTAAAGGGCTTCCTCAGGAAGGCGGTCTTTAACCACTTGATAAAGATACTCATCGTGACCCCAGGACATGGTGACTTTATCGAGACCGCATCCCTCCTCATAGATCCCAAGGGGTGTCGCATACTCTGAACGTCGCGAGTCAGGATTCTCCGAAAAATATTCGTGGTAGATAATCTTCTCTGAAAAACGACACCCGAGGGGAAAGGTGTCCCCGACGACAGCCCATTGAGGTTCGCCAAAGAGGCAGAGGATCTTCCCCAGATCGTGGATCAGGCCGGTCAGAATGAACCAGCGAGGATGGCCATCATGCCGGATCGCTTCCGCCGTCTGCATGAGGTGCTCGATTTGAGGCAGGTCGATATCAGGATCGCTATCGTCGACAAGGGTATTAAGATATTCCAGAGCCTCCCAGACTGTCATCCTGCGTTTCTTCAGAGGAAGATATTCGGCGCGCTTCTGCAGGACAAAATCCATCGTCTGATGCTGATGGTTGAGGCGGTAGAATTCTCTGACCCCGGGCCGCGCTTCAGCTTCGTAAGCACGAAATTTCCGGTCGCTCTCAGGATGCTCGGGATACCTTCTAAGAAGGTCGTCCTCCCACTCATCGAGGTCCTGAAGGGCACCTGTTTCTCGTTCTTGGGCGGGGTCCATGCTTTGAGTCAATATAGGCCCCAGCTCTCAAATGGCGAGTATTCGGGGAGGAAAGAACCCTTTTGAAGATAGTTTGCAGAAAAGTGAAAACAGGCAGTCGGTTTTTGCGGTCCTAAGGGCACAACCCTAATCGTGCTCTCCAGACGAACAACCCAGCTATCCTCATGAAAACGGCCCTTTTTTTTACCACCCTAGCGATCCTGGCCTTTCTTTCCTCCTGCTCCAGTTCGACCCACCGCACTTCGCTCATAGAGGCCAATATAGTCAAAGAAGGGGGATTCTCCTCAGTGAAACAACGTGGTCATTACTCCTACTGGTCAGATAGGGTCTCTAGCGCCGCCCTACGGATCACCATTAATCTCAGTGATCAGACCGCCTATTTCTATCGCGGTGGGGAGAAGGTGGGGCAGTCCCGGGTCGCAACCGGGAAAGAGGGGCATTCCACCCCCCTGGGATCGTTTACGATTTCTGAGAAAGTAGTGAATAAACGCTCCACACTCTACGGACGTATTTATGATGCGGAAGGTTATCTCAAGATAGCCCATGCGGACACCCGCCGGCATACTGTGCCGGAGGGAGGGAAATTCATCGGATGCCCCATGCCTTACTGGATGCGACTGACCGGGTCGGGTATCGGAATGCACGTTGGGCCGATACCAAAACCCGGCTCCCCAGCCTCTCACGGCTGTATCCGGCTGCCGCGTGGGATGGCCCGGAGTCTCTTCGAAAAAGCCCCTGTTGGAACAAAAGTCACCATCGTTCACTGAAGCCAGCAGAACACAGGGCTTATTCCCATGTATCCCCTAGGGTATCACTGGCCACGCAAGGTGCCCGGGGTCCTTGACCGGAATACTCCAGAGCTTGTGCCCAGCAGTGACGTAGAGAGTCCGAAGATCCGCTCCTCCGAAGGCACAATTGGTTATCATATCCGCCGGGACCGGAATATTCTGTAGAAGTGTTCCCTCCGGAGAGAAGACATACACGCCCGCCCTGTATTTGAGGTTGGTCTCCACCGGAGGTTTGGGAAAATTAAAACCGGCGGTGGCAAAAATACGTCCCTTCGAGTCCAGCGCCATCCCATCAGGTCCACGATCGCTACCCCAGTCGAAGAGAAGTTTTCGGCTGGAGGCAACCACCGAGCCATCTGCTTGGAGAGTGAAACGCCACAGTTTACGGTTTCCCCCGAGTCCCTGTGCAGGGCCATCGTTCACATTATCCGCTACGAAAAGGAACTTGTCATCTGCAGAGACCAGAATGCCGTTAGGGCGATGCACCTCATGGGTGATGATACGGGAGATCTTCCCGGGGCCATCAATCCGGTAGACCCCTTCAATCTCCCGGCCTTTCTCATCACGCTGTTCCACGTTATCCCGGTTCCCGTAGCGAGGATCACTGAAGTAGATCCGACCCCGGGAATCCACCGCGAGGTCATTGGGTGAATTGAATCTTTTCCCCTGATAGTGACTAGCAAGCACCGTAATTGCTCCATCCTTTTCAGTCCGGGTCACCCGACGGTTCCCGCCCTCACAAGCCATCAGGTTTCCCTCGTGATCAAAAAGAAGCCCATTCGCTCGCCCGGAGGGAGTGCGGAAGACATGCATGACCCCGGAAGGGTCACGGCGCATGATCCGATTATTGGCAATATCGGTGAAATACACATCGCCGGAAGGATGCCATGCGGGGCCTTCGGTGAAAGCAACAGCGCCCTCGAGTTTGAGCTGCGCCCTATCCGCAATCTGGGCATCGAGGGCCGGCAGATACACGAGAAAAACAGAGAACAAGGCAGCAACTTTCATGCATCGAGCCTATTCAGCACAATGATGAAGAACAAGCAGGACCAGAAAAGGACGTTCCTCATGAGCCCTTCCTGTCGAAGTCCCCGGCAACAGCCTATTTGGCAGAAGAAACCGGAACGAAGGCTTGGCCGTGGTGGTAGATCTGCTTCACCTCCGCCGGGTTCAGAAGACGCCTGTAAATCAGGATCTCGTCGAGGGTGCCATCAAGGTAATTCCAACTCTCCCCGGCTTGGAATTCACCGAAGACAAGCGTCCCGTTGTCAAAGTCAAGGGGAGCAGTGAACGCAACCTTTCCTGCGAACTCACCATTCACATAGAGGGTCGACTCCCGGGTTTCCGTATCAAATGAAAAAGCAACCTGCGTCCACCTGTTGGAAAGAGAGCGGGGCAATGAATGGGTCAGGAGATCCCCTCCCCAGAAGTCCTGCCACAATTTGTCCTTGTTTAAGATTAGGTGGAAATACTGCCCTTGTTCCTCAAAGGCCCGTTGAACTGCCAGCCCGTGAGTTTTGTCAAACTTCGCCCGCACCCAGAGAGACATGGTAAAACTGGTAGTCGACAGCTTGAGGCTGTTGCCGAAAACCTCGATGGTAGAACTCTTACCGTCGAAAAGGATTCCCTGACCGCGAAGACCTGGCGCCGGCACCGCTCCATGCATGGTTCCCACGACCCCGTTACCGCTATCATCTTGGACAGGCCGCCCCTCCTGAGCATTATCAAAGGAGTAGTAGAGTGCGGGGCCAAGGGGAAGGATGGGATCTGCCGAGGCAGATTGCTCCGCCTCCCGTGTCTCGCCTGCCACATTTGCCGTCTTGCCAGCGCTTTCCTCTAAAGGGGCTGCTCGCCGGGCAACGGCTTCCTCAGGGACCTCCATCGTGTTGACAAGTGCAGTGAGGGCAATCCATATCACGACAAGAATCAGGATCACCACTCCGCTAAGGGCGAGCACGGGAAAATGATTCTTCCGGTTCGACTGCAGGCTGAGCATCTCGAGTTCGCGGCGTTGGGCAACTGCCTGTTCAAAGTCCCTCTTAAACTCAGAGCAGTTCTGATAGCGCTTCTCAGGGTCGCGCTGCAGTGCCCTCGCAAGAACCAGATCAAAGCGCTCCTGCAACGCCGGATTGACCGCCCCGGGCGGCTTATATTCCCCGCTCGGGCGCTCTCCTGTAAGTCCTTCGTAGGCCAGCACGCCCAAAGCAAAAATATCTACCCGGTGATCGATCTCCGCGTTGACATCAAACATCTCGGGCGCAGCATATTCCTGAGTCAGGAAGCGACTTTCCTCCTTTTCACGGAGATGGCTTGGTCCTGTCCGGGTGGCCTGCGCGAGGCCAAAATCTGTCACTTTCACCAGGCCATCACTATTCCACATAATGTTCTCTGGTTTCACGTCGCGGTGTACGATGCCATTCCGGTGAGCGTAGGCGAGCCCATCACAAACCTGACATACCAATGCAACCGCTTCCGGCTCACTCAATTGTCCCTGCTGATATCGTGCATAGAAGGATAGCCCGTCGATCCACTCTTGAGCCATCCAGAGCATACCGTCGGCTTCCCCAAAATCGTAGAGCTGGGCCAGATTGGGATGGTTCATCCGCGCCATGGCCTTCGCCTCCATGGAGAATCGTTGCCGAAACCCCTCGTCTCCAATTTGAGGAGGCAGGATCTTGAGAGCGACCTCACGTTCAAGGTGTCTCTGCACAGCATAATAGACCGCTCCCATTCCGCCTCGTGCAACAAATCGCTGCACGTCCAATTGAGGAAGAAGGTTACCCAGCTCCTCTGGTGAAGGCGTGTGGAACTCAGAAGGTGGAAAAAGGGACATGGGAATCTCAAGAAATACCACTCACGAATTCGCCAGAGAGTCGAGTGTGATACTTCTTTTTCTTCAAGATTAAATGACGTGGATTCTACCCTCTCATGGTTCAGATCTTCCGCGAAGGATCCCTGGCAGAGGGCAACTTCCCGGTGTATTCCTCTACGGAAAAGAGCCCTTCTCTCTATCTCATATTCTGCCATTGCGGCCGGGGCCGTGATTCGCAAAAGTCGGCCGAAATGGAAGTAGTTCCCAGCCAGTGCCTCTCAGAGGCAATCGCAGTCACACGCTCCTATGAAGATGGCAGGATCCAAGCCCTCCGTGGAGTCGATCTGAAGGTGAAGGAGGGAGATTTCATTTCAATCACGGGCTCGAGCGGAAGCGGCAAGACGACTCTCCTCCAGATGCTCGGTGGACTGGACAGTCCTGATTCCGGCGAGATCTTCTTCCGCGGGCAGGCTCTCTCCGGGATGGGCGACCTGTCCTCTTTCCGAGCCCGCAAGGTAGGCTTCGTTTTTCAGTCCTTTCACCTCCTTCCTACCCTGACGGCCTCAGAAAACGTTCAGGTGCCCATGGTTGAAAGTTCGATTTCAAGAAAAGAGCGAGCTCCGCGAGCAACGAGGCTCCTCTCTGAGGTTGGACTTGCGGATCGCACTCAGAGCCGGCCACCAGAACTATCTGGCGGGGAGCGCCAACGAGTGGCCATCGCAAGAAGCCTCGCCAACCAACCAGAACTACTCCTCGCCGATGAGCCGACGGGCAATCTGGACAGAGCCTCCGCCACAATGGTGATGGAGTTGCTCTCCCGCATTCATCGGGAAAATGGAATGACCCTCGTGCTCGTAACACACGATCCGGCCACTGCTGCATATGCGTCGCGCCAGATTCATATGAGCGACGGCATGGTTAAGCACCCCACTTCCGAACCTCCTCTTTCCCGATGAACCTTCTGCCGATGGTCGCCCGAAATTTCAAGGCGAGGCGTATGCGCACAGCCCTCACCTTATTTGGGATTGCTGTAGGCATGATGGCTATCGTGGCCCTGATGGGCCTCTCCCGCGGGTTCGAAAGAGGCTGGGATCAGACGATGAATGCCCGTGGCACGGATGCCGTGATCAACCGGGCCGCAGCCGGCAGCCCGATTCCTGCTCCCTTCTCCGAGGATATCGCTGCCAGCATCCGCTCCCTCCCAGGAATCGAAAGCAGCGGCGGGGTCCTTAGTAGTCTAGTCCCCGTGGGAAACCTTCCCATGGTTCTCATCACAAGCTGGGAGTGGAGCAGCTACATTTGGAACCACCTCTCGATTGTCGAAGGCCGCATGCCCCAGCAACCCGACGAACAAGTGATTCTCCTCGGCAAATCCGCCTCCCAGGCGCTCGGGAAGGGAGTCGGGGAAACGCTTCTTCTCTACGGATCCAAATTCCCCGTGTGTGGAATTTACGAGAGCGCTTCCATGATTGAGTCTGGCGCCATTCTCATTCCGCTCGAGGTCATGCAGCGCAAAAGCGATAACGTCGGGAAGATCAACTTTTTGAACCTGCGCTTTGACCCGGGAACAGAGAGTTCAAAAGCGCGGTCGATCTGCCGGGAGATTGAAACCATCCATCCGGGGCTCTCCGCAAGTCTTGCCAGCGAATCCGCTCAGCAAAACTCGACGACGAAGGCCGTCCGTGGCATGACCCTAGCGGTTACCCTGCTCTCCATGATCGTAGGTCTGACCAGTGTAATGAACACCATGCTCATGAGTGTTTTCGAAAGAACGATGGAAATCGGCGTCCTGCGCGCAATTGGATGGAAGGCCTCCCGTATCCGCAGGATGATTCTTCTCGAGGCCTCGCTACTCGGAGTCGCCGGAGGACTGCTTGGAGTCCTGCTTGCCTTTGCGGTACGCGAAATCCTCTATCTCTTTCCCTCCATCGGAAGCGCAATTCGAATTGAGATCGCGTTGGATGCCGTACTTTTCACCGTTGTCTTTGCGACCATCGTCGGCGCTATCAGCGGCCTCTACCCCGCCATAAGAGCCTCTCGAATGAAACCCACGGTGGCATTTCGCCACCAGTAACAACTTGGCAACCGCTTGTTGCAACCGGGCCACCGGCGAGCTTGAATGCCCCCTCCAGTCACTCCAGATTAGATCAATATATGAAATCCTTTTTTTCTCTCCTTCTTCTTGTCGCTGGCCTCTCCGCCCTCTCGAAGGCAGCAGATCATCCCAATGTCATTGTGATCCTTGTCGACGACATGGGGTGGATGGACCTGTCCTGCCAGGGGAGTGACTACTACCGCACCCCTGCGATCGACCGCCTCGCCACAGAAGGCGTGCGCTTCACCAACGGCTACGCGGCCTGCGCCGTGTGTTCCCCAACCCGCGCAGCTCTTCAAACCGGCCGATATCCCCACAGGATAGGAGTAACTGACTGGATCCGCTCTCGCTTCCAAAGGGGCCGCGTCGGCACCCCGGCCAAAAACCCAACAAAATATGTTGGAGGCAAGAATAGCCAATTCCTCTGCCCACCAAATCCCTACTGGATGGAACACGAAGAAATTTCAATCGCCGAGGCCCTTCAGGATCGGGGCTACCGCAGTGGCTACATTGGAAAGTGGCACCTTGGTGACCCCGCATGGTTCCCGCCCGGACAGGGCTATGATGAAAACAAAGGGGGCTGCGACTACGGTCAGCCTCCCAGTTACTTCGACCCCTTCAATCAACCAAAGGGGCGACACGAAACTCTCAGACAGGGCATCCACAACCTGCCGGGTCGCAAGAAAGGGGAATACCTCACACATCGCGAGGCTGATGAAGCAGAGGCCCTTATCCGCGGATGGCACCGAGAAAAGAAGCCATTCTTCCTGATGGTCGGCCATTACGCGGTCCACACTCCCATCCAAGCACTTGCCGAGGTCGCCGCCAAATACCAGCGCGATAAGAAACCGAACAATGCCAAGTATGCCGCCATGGTGGAATCCATTGATGATTCTACCCGGCAGATCCTGACTACGCTCAAGGAACTCGGCATCGACAGGAACACTCTCATCATCTTTACCAGTGATAACGGAGGACTGGACCGCAACGGATCACCAACCGACAATGCACCCCTGCGTAGCGGTAAGGGCTACGCCTATGAAGGCGGAATCCGGGTGCCTTTCCTTGTTCGCTGGCCCGGAACAATCCCTGCCGGAAAAATCAGCGACGTCCCGGTGTGCTCAATCGATATCTTTCCCACAGTCGTGGAGGCCGCTGGGGGCAAGCTCCCCAGTGACCGTGCCGTCGACGGCCTCTCCCTGATGCCCCACCTGAAGTCTGGTGGAACAACCAAGCTCCATCGAAACGAACTCCTCTGGCATTTTCCACACTACCGGCACGCCCCTGGCCCCTACAGCATCATTCGCCAGGGCAATCACAAGCTCATCAAGTTCTGGGGTGGCCCCTTCGAGCTCTATGACCTCCAAGCAGACCTCGGGGAAGCAAAGAACCTTGCCGCCGATATGCCCAAGAGGGTCAGCGAACTCGACACCCTCCTTATCAAGCGCCTCAAGGAAACCGGAGCCAAGCTTCCACGCGAAAACCCGGACTACATCAAGAAGTAATCCCCTGCAAAAGTCTCCGAGTCCATGGCCAAATACGAGCCAAAGGCACCAACCGGACTTTTGATTGGAATACTGATCCCAATCATCGCGGCAATCCCGCCTTGGACCGGCCGATATTGCTATATTAACTTCAGTGGCAATTGCATTCAGGTAGATGCCTTTGAGCTATTTTTCTGGGCTCCATTTTTCACAACATTGGCCCTATGGCTTATCGGTCGGGCCTTGTCCAATCGTGGTCAAAACGGCCTGCTAATGAGCACGAAAATCACGATACCACTCACTCTGATATATGGAGTGCTTACCCACTGCATGTTTCTGGTGGCCTTAGGCTCGATATAGAGTTCCACCCGCTTCCTGACCTATTCGTTAAATAATCAGGCCTGCGATAACCGTCCCCGCTCTTCCTACTTAAGAACCTCGGCCAGCCAGCACCTTAGCTCGCTTCGCGCTTTAGAGGGCCGGAGGAGCCATGCATCGCTGTGATTTCGAAACCCCGTTCCCATGAAGGTAAAATTTCCCTTCACCCCGCTCTCGATCAGGTAGTGGGCCGTCTCCTTGAACTGGCTCCCCTCTGAACACACGAACTGAGGTCTGGACCCGAGCCGACGTAATCGTTGCAGGGCAGAAGCTCGGTCTGAGCCCGGATACTCCCATTGACGGGCACCATCGTAGTGGCTGTAGGGAATAAAGGCACGCCAGAGACCAGCAACCCGGTCATCATGAAGCCCTATAAAGTTGCATGCGATTGCTCCCCGCGAAAAACCGCACAGCACCAGACGCCCACGATCGCCACCAAACTGAGCACAGATATGCTTCACCGCCTTCAGACAGTAGCTGACCGTCGGGCGGGCATCATACTCTGGCTTGCTTCCCCACCACCGCCTGACATTCGCCGTGCCCTGACCGTTCAAATACGGCAGACACAGCCAGATGTAGCTGTCTCCGCCCGAAATCCCGTAGCCCATCCGGCTTCCCTCGACCCGGCCACTACTGATATCCCGGTTCCGATTCCGATAAGGTCCATTGCCCGCATATTCGACTACTACCGGATAGCGCTGGCCCGGACGCCAGTCTTTCGGGAGATAGAGAACGTGGTAGACCCCAGTTCCCTCGTATTGGGGTAGAACCTCCTTCACCCGCCTGCCCGCCCCGGGCTTGCCGTCTACCAGAGCTGGGACAACCAGATCCGGCTTTACGGTCGAGATATCCGGAAGGGCAGCCCCTACTCCGCTCACAGTTGCCAATACGAGTATGGAGATCCTCCACCGCACAGTGTATTCTACAAGGATCTCGGACAAAGATCCAGCACTCTGCTCTCCCCAACCCCCTCGGCATCCTGTTTAATCCAAGCGCTCCATGCGGGACTTCCTACCAAAACAGCGGCCCCTGCTCCTCCTCGCGCCCATGCAGGACGTGACTGACCTGCCCTTCATGCGAGTTATGGAACGATTCGGGGGGCCCGACGTCTACGTCACGGAATATTTCCGGGTTTATGAGAACTCTCGTCTGAAACCCTACATCCTGCGCAGCATCGATGAGAATCCTTCCGGGAAACCCGTCTTCGCTCAGATGATCGGTCAGGACATCCCCTCCCTGTTGCGAAGCGCCCGCGAACTGGAAGAGCACCCGGTGGCCGGAATCGACCTCAATCTCGGATGTCCCGCCCCCGTAGTATGCCGCAAAGATGCAGGAGGAGGCCTCCTGCGCGATCCTGCCAAGGTCGACCGAATTCTCGGGGAACTACGCCAAACCATCACGGGTCGATTCACAGTCAAAACCAGGGTCGGCTACGATGCTCCAAATGAGTTCGACGGGTTATTGGACGTGTTTCTTCGGCATCAGATCGACGCTCTCGCTATTCACGGACGAACGGTAAAAGAGCGCTACCAATCCCCGGTTCATCCCGAGTGTATCCGGAGAGCAGTCGAAACCCTGTCCTGTCCAGTGATCGCCAACGGTAATATTGTTGATGTGGATACCGCCCGGGCAGTAGAGGCACTTACCGGAGCTGCAGGACTTATGATGGGCCGCGGAGCCATCCGCAACCCATGGCTCTTTGACCAGTTGCGCGCATCTTACGCCAGGAAGCCAGTTCCCGTTCCAACCGGGCAGGATCTCCTCGCTTACATCGAACAGCTCTGGGAGCAAACCGCACTGGAGCAAGTCAAGGTCTACCGGGCGGACCGCCAGGTCCATAAGATGAAACGGTATCTCACCTACATCACCCAAGGTCTCGACGAGGAATTTGACCACGATATTCTTCGCTCAAAGAAGGAAACCGAGTTCTTTCAGATTTGTCACCAGTATCTTTCCCACCAGAATCCTCTTCCTGCGCGCCCACAGGAAACATCCCGACGCTTCTGTGGATTCCCGGAACTGCTCCACCATGATCCCTCCTCGGAAAAACCATTAAGCTTACATTCCTGATCACCATGTTCTCATTCCGCCATCTTCTATGTATCCTTCTGTCGGCCTCCGCCCACGCCACTCCGAAGATTGAGAACATCCTTTTTCTCATCTCTGATGATCTCAAGGCCAGCGTGCTTGGCTGCTACGGCGACAAGGTCTGCAAGACCCCGAATATAGATAGACTCGCAGCCAGCGCGATGGTCTTTGATCGGGCTTACTGTCAGGGTCTTGCCTGTGCCCCGTCCCGCACCTCCTTCATGCACAGCCGCTACCATGGGGCCAAAGGAAGGATCAATCTGGGTCAACACTTGAAGGCCAACGGATTCTACAGTGCGCGGGCAGGAAAGATTTACCACATGCGTGTTCCCGGTGACATCATCGCCGGAACGGATGGGCTCGATATTCCCTCGACGTGGACCGAAAAGTTCAACTCCGCCGGTCAGGAGGCTCATACCCCAGGCGACTATGCCTGCCTGAATCTGAACATCTTCACGAAGGCTCTTGAAGGGCGGCAGTCCACCCGTATGCCCCATCGCATGTTCGTCTCGGTAAGCTACGAAGGCGACGGCTCCGATCAACCGGACTACAAGACCGCCAGTAAGACCATCGAGCTTCTCGGAAAGCACAAGGACAAGCGCTTCCTGCTCGCTGCAGGCTTCGTGCGCCCCCATTACCCCATGGTCCAGCCTAAGCCATACTTCGACCTCTACCCCTGGCAGGAGATGGCCCTCCCCAAATCCGTCCCCAACGACCTCAACGACATGCCCAAGCTCGCCATCACCCGTAGCCGCTCTGCTCTCAACGGAATCGGGGAATTTCCTGATAATCAGAAGCGAATGTGGTCCGCCTATTACGCCTCGGTGACCTTCATGGACGAACAGGTTGGACGTATCCTTGATGAGCTCGACCGTCTCAGCCTGCGCGAAAAAACTGCCATCGTCTTTACCAGCGACCACGGCTACCACCTTGGGGAGCATACCTTCTGGCAGAAGAGCAACCTCCATGAGGAAGTGACCCGGGTCCCCCTTATCATCTCGCTTCCCGGTCTCAAACCAGGCCGCACCAGCTCTCTGGTTGAACTTGTTGACCTCTTCCCCACCCTCTCGGCAGCGGCGGGCCTGGAGACTCCCGAGGGCTTACACGGCACCAGCCTCTTTCCCATCCTCCGCGATCCAGATGCCCAAGTGAAGCAAAGCGCTCTTTCCATCCATGGAAGCGGCACCTCGATGCGCACCGCCAACTGGACTTATACTCGTTACAAGGATGGCAGCGAGGAGCTCTACGACATGAAGAACGATCCCGGCCAGTTTACTAATCGAGCTCGCGTCAGGAATTCCGAACAGGCTCTCGCGATACAACGGAGGGCTTTCGACAAACGCCTGCGGGCCGCAGGCCTCAAACCTACAAAGATACGTTAGCCCCTCCGCTCTCCGGATTTGAACCCAGAGGAAGCTTTGGAGATTGTAACAAAAGTGGCGCGGGTTCCCACCCGCGCCACCTAAAGAAGAGCTGTAGCCCGTCGGTTCGGCTTATTTGACCTTCATCACACCCCGCATGAGGATGTGATGACCGGGGAAAGTACAGACAAACTCGTAGTTCCCTCCCTGCTCGGGAGCGGTAAATTCGATCACCTCGGTCTTGCCAAAGTCGATCAGCTTGGAATGCGCGATGACCCCATCGTGCTCAGGAATCCACTGCGCCTTGAATCCTGCTTCCCCGAGCTTGATGGCAGCTTCTCCCACTCCGTTGGCAGCCCCCGGCTTCACAACCACCAGGTTATGCGGCACGTAGTCAGAATTCTTGAAGTGAATCCGGATCTTTTTCCCGGCTTTGACCTCGAACTCGTTGATGTCGAACTTGAGCTGCTCAAGCAGGGTCCCGACCCGAACGTCCGTGGCTTCATCGGTGTCTTTGAAAACCCCGGGAGGATCGTTCTTGGTGACCTTCACCTCTTCCACCGCAGCAGAGCCCTTAGTGGGATCCGCTGTGTACCAAAGGTGCTGGACGGTCTTGGCCGCTACCCGGGCGTGGGACACCGGGGAGTTCAGAACCTTCCCAAGGAGTTCTCCATCCCTTACATTGTGCTGCTGGTGCACCCAGAGAGCCTCAAGGAGGTGATGGGCATGCTCGGCCTTGGCGGAATCCCACTTGCTGGCCCACTTCTTGCAGGCCGCTATCACATCCTCTGTCTTGCGCTCACTGAGCTCGATCCGCGTCCGATAGCGAACCCCGTCCACTGGGTGCTCGAGGTTTTTCATGAGCTGATCGAGGGAAGCGCCGTCCACCTTGACATCCTCCTGAAGAGGCTTGCCCTTGTGGATCACCCGGTAGATCCGGCCGTGAGTGTGATCACGAGAGGGGTCCCGGATGTTGTGCTGCATATGTCCGATGATGACGTTGTGCCAATCGGAAACATAGAGAGCGCCATCAGAGCCAAACTCCACATCCGAGGGACGAAAGTTCTTGTCGGAACTCTTGATGAGATCCTGCCGGGGCTCTCCCCACATGTGATCCTCTTCATTCTTGGGCTCAAGGTCATACTGTTTCACCCCGAGGAACCCAATCGTATTGGCGAGAATGTAATCCCCCTGCCATTCATCTGGGAAGTTCGCACTGGAAACCACCCCGGAGCCAGCCACTGGCCGTACTTCCTTTTTCACGAGGCCGTGCATCTTGAAGCCTTTGCCCTCGGGACGAACCTGGTAGGAGCGGCCCCCGGTTCCATCGTTGGCATAGTGACGACCCCAGTAGTCGAAGCAAACTCCGTGTGGGTTCGGGCTGTTGCCTGCATGAACTGTAACCGTGTACTGCCGTGGATCGAACCGGAACATAGCGGAGGCTCCGCTGTGCAGAGGCGCCCCCCACGGATGTTCGTGAGCATTATGGAAGAAGACCCCGCTCTGCCAGTAGAAGGCTCCATCAGGCCCCATCGCGAAAGCGTTGGCAGCATGGTGCGTATCAGCGGATCCAATCCCCTGCAGAAAGCGGATCCGCACGTCGGCCACGTCGTCTCCGTCCGTATCCTTCAGAAACAGGATATCCGGCTGGGAGGCAACCAGAACTCCCCCGTTCCAGAATTCAAATCCAGTCGGGTTATGAACCTTGGCAAAGGTGATGCACTTGTCTGCCACCCCATCCCGGTTTTCGTCGGGGAAAATCAGAAGTCGGTCGTCCATTTTCTTGAGGGGCTCCCACTTGGGATAGGTTGGCCAGGCAGCCGCCCAGAGGCGACCCTTGGTGTCCACAGCCATCTGCACCGGGTTGATCAACTCCGGGAACATTTTTTCATCGGCAAAGAGATTAACCTCCATGTCCTTGGGAACCGTCAACTTGGCGAGTCCCTCTTTACCGGTGTTATAGCCCGCAAGATTCCCCTCTTTCCCGGCATTTGAACTTCTGCTCTTTCCTCCCACGTTGGACTTTACCGGGATCGGCGCAGGAACATTGCTGTCATCAATCTCATGTTTGTGATTTCCGGCGGCAGCCCAGACGGCCATATCCCGGTTAGCAACCATGACGTCAATCATGGAAAGCTCATGCCAGAGCACATCCTTGTTGCTCTGGCCGTCCACGAACTTCAGACCGGAGCGTCCACCCCAGACATCATTGCCATCAGTCGCACGATAGCGATTATGCCAGTGCCAGTTCTTGTCTAGCACCGCCTTACGAACCTTCTCGAGGCTGGGCGACGCGGGTATCTCCTTCCCGAGGAGATTCTTGGAGATAACCTCCGCGAGGCGCCGGTTTCCCTCCGTATTCAAATGAATCCCGTTAATAGTGAGGGGCACGTTGGAAGCCCGGAAGAGGTCTGCCGAACTGGAGAACAAGTCGACAAATTCAACCTTCTTAGCCTCTGCGACCTCCTTGGTCGCTGCTGAGTAGATCGCAAGGCGCGCATTGTTCGCCTTCCCGTCTGGCAGGTTGGGATTTCCAAGATCCTCATGAGCGATTGGCGAAAAGAGGACAATCCGTGGAGCACTCTTCCCATTGGGCTTCATACTTCGGTAATTGTCCACCAGTTTGCCAAGCTCATCACGATACTTGCCCAGTCCACCCTCGCCGCCAAAAGACTCATTGTAACCAAACATGATAAAGATCACGTCGGCCTTGATGTCTTTCAGATACTGGTCCTGAGAAGGAAAGCCTCTGTTGCGGGGGCGGCTCCAGACCGTATCACCGGTATACCCCAGGTTGCGGATAGTCAGGTAGTGCTTTGGATAAGCAGTGTGGAGAACTGTCTCCAGCCAACCATCATGTTGCATGCGATCCGCCAGACCACTTCCGATAATGCAAATACGATCTTGCTTCTCGAGAGTGAGGGCGGCAGGGAGCGATTGCACATTCGCAAATCCGAAAAGGGCAGCGAGGGCGGCAATCCGCAGGGCGAGTAACGAGCGGGTCATCATGAATTTCAAAGATCTGAGGCGAGAGAACTAAGACAAAATCTCGCAGGTCTCACGCCTTTCCTTCGAAAGTTTTCTATTCCGTCGTCAAAGTGGCTAGAGGTAGCACTTTCGAACGACACCCTGGATCTTTTGAGGGTCCGAATCTTTTGGAACTATCCAGCTTTTCCTCTCAGGACGCAGGATTCTCCTTTTACTTCCTTTTCTGCCACGGAATGGCCCCACCCCTCTGGATATGGACCCTCATGGCCGCCCCGAGTTCCCGGTATTTCCCCCTATTCTTACCCGCAAGATCGGTCGTCTCCCCGGGGTCCTCGGAGAGGTCAAATAGCTCCCAGTTTTTCATGGGCGAATTCTTTACCAGTTTCCAGTCCCCCCGCCGCATGGCCCAGATGCACTCGCCCATGAAGCGGTCTCCCCCCTCACGGCGTGTAAAAAAAAGATCTCGGTCAAAGGCTGGCTGCTCCTTCCCGAGCAGCAGAGGCAGGAAGGATCTCCCATCGATCGCGTGCTCAACCTTGGATCCAGCAGCTTCCACCACAGTGGGAAAAATATCCATAGTGGCAGCGATGAGACCGCTTCTCCCACCGGGCTTGATTTTCCCCGGCCATACCGCACAGGCCGGCACCCGCAGACCACCCTCATACATTTCCTGCTTTTCACCGCGGAGGGCTCCGTTATTCGCCCCGACATTGGCCTGCCCTCCATTATCTGATACGAAGAAAACCAGAGTCTCTTTCCACAGCCCCGTTCTCTGAAGCTCCTTCATCACATTTCCAATGCCTTCGTCCATGTGCTCGATGAGCGCGACGAGCTTGGCGCGTTGACTGCTAATTCCTGCCTCACGTTTCTTCACCTTTTCGAACCAGTCGGTGGGCGGCTGAATGGGTGTGTGAGGCGCGTTGTAGGAAAGGTAGAGGAAAAAGGGCGTCTTTTTCTGAGCCCTCTCGGCAAGGTAGTTCACCGCCCACTGACTGAAAATGTCAGTCGCATGACCCTTGGGGTAAACTGGTTCCTCATTACGCCGCATGTAGTGATTCCCATGCCGGCGATGGTGGTAGTAGTCATCCATCATATCGCCGAGGAACCCATGGAAAAAATCGAAGCCCCGCCTCGTGGGCTGGTTCTCTTCTTCCAATCCCAGATGCCATTTCCCGATGATAGCAGAGTGATATCCGAGAGGCTTGAGAACCTGAGGAAGCATGACGGCATCCTGCGCAAGGTAGCCCCAGTTATTAGGCGCATGGGTTCGAACCACTCCGGGGACTCCGACAAGCTCTTGATAGCGCCCACTCAACAGCGCCGCCCGGGTCGGCGAACACACCGGACAATTCGCGTAAAAGGAATCAAAGCGCATCCCATTGGCCATCAGACTGTCAATGTGTGGAGTCCGGAGATCCTTGGCTCCGTAGGATGCAAGGTCACCATATCCGAGGTCATCCACAATGATCACAACGATATTCGGTCGGTTACCAGTGGCCACCGAACACCCGACTAGAAAAACAGCAAAAATACGGACAAGGAGTGCATGTCTCATGTCGGGATCCTATGGACCGCTCCCCCCGGGGCCAGCGCAATTCGCAGTTCTGGCTTCCTGAAGAGTGGGACACAGGACTCCGCCGGGCGGCAGGCTTCCCTTACTCGCGGAAATGATTCCGCTGTGGGAATTCTGGTCCGGCGTTTGCTTGATGACCACGGCCTCAATGACTCCTGAATGGCTCTTTCCGGGCAACTTCCACTCGCATCAGGTGTTTGCTCTGTTAACAATTCGAAGCCACTCTCTAAAAACAGCTCGAAGCCATGAAACGATCCGCTCTCATCCCAGTCCTCCTCCTTACCGCCGGCCTGGCCTTTGGCCTTGGCTGGATCTCGAAGCCGTCTCAGGAAAATGATGGGAATGCTGCCGAGGCAGGCGGATCCAAGAGCGCAGGCTCCGCCTTTCGCTCAAATCGCCCTCTGGGCGCCATCCGCAGCTCGTCCGACGACAAAGGGGGCGTGAAGGAATTCCTCTCTCAATATACCTCCGGTGGGATGATCTCTTCTGAGGACATGACTGCGGCCATCGAGCAGATGCGCAAGGAGAACGACCCGATCCTGAGGCGGAAGCTTTTTACCGAGCTTCTTGAGAATCTTACCCCTGAGAATGCACAAGCCGCTTACGTTGCCCTTCAAAACGGACGGCGCAGGGGGCGCGGTGCAGGAGATGATGAACTCCGCCTGATGGCCCACGCATGGGGGCGCATCGATGGTCCCGGAGCCATTAAAGCTCTTACCGACATGCGTGCCGAGCGCGACGGCGAGGAAGGCGGTAGAGGCAGGGGCCGGGGAGGAGACCGCGGGGGAATCGATCTTGTCAGTGTGCTGTCCGGATGGGCCACTGCCGATGGGGGGGCTGCCGCTAACTATGTCAGCGGTGTGGAGGACGAGCGGGAGAAAAGCATGCTCTCCTACGGCGTGGTGCGTGGAATGATGGTGAATGGGGTCGACGAGGCGATGGCATACGTCTCTTCCCTTCCCCAGACCGAGGATGGGGGGCGAACTCAAAACTGGTATATGTCCACCATTGCCAGTGAAATACTTGAAGAGGGCCTGGACTCAGCCAAGGCCTGGGTCGACACAATCAATGATCCCAATCTCAGAGGAGGGGCGCTCTCCCGCGTTGCTGAGTCGGCAGTCCGTGACGATCTGGAAAGCGCAGTCGAGTGGGTAACTCAGTATGCCGGTGATGAAGCCGGTCAACGGGCGGTGAACCGGGTCGCCAACGAATGGGCCGAGAACGACCCGCAGGCAGTCTTGAGCTGGGCTGACTCCCTGCCGGATGCAGCCAAAGCGGAAGCCTATGGAGAAGCCTTTGAGGAATGGACCCGGCAAGATGCAACTGCCGCTGGGGATTTCCTGACAGGCATGGAGCCTTCATCCGCACGGGACTCCGCTGTAGAAGAATTTTCTACGACCCTCTCAAGGGAAGAGCCCGCTACCGCTATCCAGTGGGCGGAGACCATCTCTGACGAAAAGATGCGTACCGATGCCCTAACTCAGGTCGCACGCAGCTGGTTTTACCGCGACCGGGAGGCCGCTAGTCAATGGATCGAAACCAGCGGCCTTCCTCAGGAATCCATCGAATCTATTACCGCCGAGCGCCGGGGCTTTGAGGGGCGCGGTGGTGGCGGACGTCCGGGAGGAGGAGGCCCTCGCGGCCGTTAACCATCACGGCCACAAACAAGGAATCATCCTTCATTCAGGCTCTCTGGATCCATCATTTCCACAGCCAGACGCCGACCAAGGTCCCTGCGCCACTTATCCGCCTTCTTTCCCTTGCCCCCCTCGAGGTGCTTGCGACAGAAGCTATTCAGGGCTTTTGCGATCTCCTCGCGCCTCTCCTCCGTCATAAGATCTGCCTGAATAAAACGCTCTGGCTTGGGACTAACGTGCTGGGCGACACACCGGTAGAGGAAGATGCGGTCGTAGCTGCTGCGCAAGGCGAGGGCTCCGAGTTCCGAAAAGGCTGCCCGTAGGCTTTCACGATCGAGTGTAAACTCACTGACCAGA
>Ga0160423_10000638_pt1 | contig 28892 bp, 35 predicted proteins | sample CRUFie14St8metaG_FD_108191 | JGI IMG/M metagenome (GOLD analysis project Ga0160423, IMG submission 108191) | Marine microbial communities from the Costa Rica Dome - CRUD Field 142mm St8 metaG | ecosystem: Environmental > Aquatic > Marine > Oceanic > Photic zone | place: Costa Rica: the Eastern...
AAAAAAATAATAAAAATATTAAAAAATGGATATTAATATATAGATGATTTGTATATATTTTAAAAATAAAATGAAAAAAATATAAAAATAAAAATTAGGTAAATTTTGACTCATTTTTGATTTTTGAAATTATTCTTTTAAAAAAGTATTTTGAGATTTTAATTTTTCATCAAAATACTTTTGTAAATTAAATCAAAAAATTATATTATGTAATATTTACATTTTTTCATATATATATTTTGATAAAATAACTAATTTTAAATATCTTCACACCAAGCATTATCTTTTCTAATTTCTTCTTCTTCTTCAGGAGTAAAATCATTTTTAATATTAAATCTTTTTCTAATTTCTTGTGGTGTTTTACATTTTTTAATATAATTAGCAACAGTTTTACAAGTTAAATCAAGTAATTTAGGAATTTCAAGATAATTAGATGCTAATATAATATTAAATAATAATTCATCATCTACTTTTAAAAATGAATTATCCCATTTATCTTTATCTTCTTCATTATCATTAGTATTATTATGATATTTAATATATTCAATAATTTTTAATAATGTATTACTATTAACATTTGGTAATGGTATAATATCATCAGGTATGTTCCAATTTTCAAGATCTTCATTATTATCTGGATAATCAATAATACTTTTAATTGTGTTACTTAAAATTGCTTCATTTAATGATAAACGAAAAACTTGTCCTTCTTGTGAAGATAATTTAAGTTGTGACATTTTATATTATATTAAAAAAAATCATTTTAAATATATTTTACTATATTAAATAAATTTCTGTGATAAATGATTGTGACATAAACCAAAATTAATTTTTAATTTACTTTGAAAATTACAACAAGTATCATGAATACAATAATATGAAATTTCAATACCATATATTTTTTGTAATGCTTCATGTATTTTATTGTATAAATTATAAACTAAATCTGTTTTTATTTTTTTTTGTTTTAATTCTTTTTTAAATTCATATAGCTTATTTTTTATAGCCAATGATATTTTATTATTTTCATGAATAAAACCACTATTATTAATAAGATAATTTATCATATTAAAAATATTATTTAATTTTTCATCATAATTTTTATTATTAAAAATGATATTTAAATAAAAATGAATATTTTGTATTATTTCTTCTTTATCATAATTAATGTTATTAATTTCTTTTGTATATTTAATATTATGATTTTTATATATCAAATGATTAAAAATTATCTGTCTAATATCACTAGGAATTAGTGGTAAATTATTTTTACCATATAAAACTAATAATATGTTTTTATAATACTTGTAAATATTTTCTTTTAATTTTGATTTGTGAATCATTTTAATTTAAAGTTAAAAAAATCAATTTAATTATTTATAATTTAAAATTTGATATAAGATATTCTTGAACTGTTTTATCATTTTTTCTAGTTAAATAATTATATTTCATTTTCTTTTTATAAAAATCTTTAAATAATTTTGTAGTATATGGTGTTATATCTATACTAACTATAAATTTAGATTTTAGTGTTAATAATAAATTTCTAAATTCTTCTAATGACATATTATCTTTTTCATAATAATTACCTGATTTTAAAGCACAATCATAAGGAGGATCAAAATAAATAAATGTATCTGGTGAATCATATTTTTGAACTATTGTTTTATAATCTTGTTTATAAATTTTTGCTTTTTTAAGTTTATTTTTATATGGTGTTAAACTTCTTTTATAATAGTCTCTAATATTTTCTGGCCAACGTGTTGAAGAAAAACAAGAACCCATTCCATTATAACTGTGTTTTATTATATAAAGAGCTTTACATAATTTTTCTAATGGACTACCAATATTTAATGTTTCACGACATTTAATCCATTTTTTTTTACAAGGTTTAAAATCAATATATTTTTTATTATTAATATTATCAAATTCATTTCCAACTTTTTGTGTATTTTTAAATATTTGGTATATTATTGGATCTAAATCATTTAAAATAGATAATTTACTTGAAGGTTTTTTCAAATAAATAGCACCTGAACCTAAAAAAGGTTCTATATAAATATTATGTTCAGGAAAAAAATTTATAATTTGTTCAGATTTTCTCGATTTTCCACCAAAACGTGAAAAAATAGTATGTAAAATATCGTCCATCTAATATAAATATATATAATATTTATTTTTATTAATAATTTAAATCTACTAATTCTAAAAATTTTTTATGACATTCTTCTGGAATAATGTTTAAACAATATTCTAGTGAATATTTTCTTTCTTTGTAAAATATTTTATAAGTATTAATTGATAAATCCTCATTATTAATTTCTATTTTATTACATGCACCATAACATTTTTTTCCATTCCAAATCCAATTATTATCGTTAGCACAATTAATACAAGGTGTTAATAACTTATTATTATTATTATCAAAAATACCATATGATAAGCAATTTAAACAAGTAGTTTCTTGATTTTGTGTTGAATCAGACTGTAGTGTCATTTTACATTCTAAAAAAAAAATCATTTTAAAAATACATTTTTTTACATTTTATAAATGTTTTTTAGATTTCGATTTTTTTTTTATAGATTTTCTTTTAAGTTTTGATTTTTTATTTACTTTTCTAACTGATTTTCTTTTAGGTTTTGATTTTCTAGATTTTCTTGATTTTCTATTTTTTTTTCTAACTGATTTTGTTTTAGGTTTTGATTTTTTATTTGATTTTTTACCACCTATAATACCGATTTTTGTTGTGAAATAATAAAAACCTATAGCACTTACTACTAATCCAAGAAAGGTGAAAATATCATCTTCCATCTGTCTACGTATATGTGTTGTAGATTGATAATTTTGACTATGACCTTGTGCATATGTAGCATCATTTAATCTATAAAAATACTCATCTGTATTATTATTATTAGATGTTGCATTGTAAGTTGTATTTGTTCTATTTCCTCTATTTCGTCTAAGATTCCCTGGTGCTAATGCATTATACATTCCACCTTTAATTAATTTATTTTTTTTATTTATAGAAGTAATAATTTTATAAAAATAAATATTATTATTTATAGAAGTAATAATTTTATCAAAATAAATATTATTATTCCTATCATAATTATTTATCATATCATTCATAGAATAAATTAAAACTTCTTGTAATTTTTTATCTGTAGTTATTTTTTCTGCAATATGTTTTACATTTTTTTCAACATTATTACAATTTAAATAATTTAATAATTCTAAATAAGATTTATTATGGTTTATAAATAAATTTAATTTTTTATTTATATTATTAGTTCTTTTTATTTCTATCAAATCTAAATTATTTGAATTCAAAAGTTTATCAATATTATTTAATACCTCATATTTTTCTAAACATAATCTTTCCCCACCAAATTTTAAAACATGTTTCATTTATATTATATAATAATATTTAATTTTTGTTAAATAAAGTTGTTTATTTTTTTAAAATATTAAAAAATGTAAAATTATATATAGAGTTGTTAAACTTATTTAATTATAGATAATAATGAATAGTGAAGATTTTGTAATGTATATTTTTCCAATAATAATAATATTATGTTTTTTAATATCAATGTGTGGAATTATAAAATTTAGTAGTTTTTTAAATATAAAAAAAAATTCTGAAAATAAAAATGAAAAAAAAAATAATTTATTAAAAGAAAGCAATTTAACTAAAGGTTTATTAGTTTAAATTATTTATTCATTTTATATATTAAACTTTTAAAAATTTTATAATTATTATTTGTTAGTAAAATAATTAAACATAATAACATAAATTTTAAAAATTTATTTTTAACATTATAAACTATATAAAAACCATTAACTATCGATAATAATCTAGAAGAACCAAATATAAATGGTTTATAATAATTACATTTTACTAAAACATCTAACGACATAACAGATGAACCTAATTCAAGTAAAACTGAATTTATTAAAGCATTTTTTTTAAGATTATCTGGTATAATAAAACATCCTAATAAAATATTTATTGAAATTATATGATGTGTAAAATATTTATATAATTTAGAGTAAAATATTTCAGGAAAATCTGTTAAAAAGTAATTAATTGATGATATTATAATATAATTATATGAAACTTTATTAAAATAATATAAAATATTTAATATTGGTAAAATTACTAATTGAAATAATAAACTTGTATAATAAGTATATAAATAGTCTTTATTATATATTTTTCTTTTTGTAATACAATTTAAAAAAATTCTTAATAAACTATATTTACAAAAATTTGTTATAAACATTACATTTTAATTGATATATAACTTTAAATATATTTAGATAATTATATAAGTATAATTATATAATGACACAGTTTGGTTTAAAAAATATATCTTTATGTATTGAAAAATATTGTTATAACTTTATGAAAAAAATATTTTGTATGATATATCCCGAGGAGGAAGATAATAATTATGAAGAAATAGATTTAGAAAATCCACCATCATTTGATGAATATAATCCTCTTATAAAAAGAAATGTAAATATGAAAGAAATTATTATTGAAGATTATGTTCATGTATAGTTATACATTTAAAATAGTATATGTTGTAGTAATATTTTTTGTTGTAGATGTATATGTCTTGAATTTTAAATTTTTCTTTTGAAATTCATATCTATGAATACATTTTATACAAAATGTATTTTCTTCATTATGTGTACAATTTGCAGAGTTTGTGTGAATACAAGCTTCTATTTGGTTCGAAGATTCCATTTTAAATATAAAAGAAAAAAAAATCATTTTTTTTATTTTAAAATACTAAAATATATCTAAAGCTTCATAAATATCTCTTCCATTTGATTCATTTATATGATTTTTTGTTAAATAACAATTATAACATAAATTTATAAATATATTTTCAATATATTCTTCAGGAAATTCATAATGTCCATAGTAACATTTATTATTTCCATCTCTAATTTTATTTCTTTCTCTAATTTTAATTTTAAAAGATTTAACAATATAAATATTATTACTATTACAACATATACATTCTTTTATAAATGAATTATTTTTTTTATAATTTATTTTTAAACTATTATATTCTTTAATAATAATATTATCTATTTTTTCTTTAATATCAATAGACAACTTATTAAATATTGAATTGATATACAAGTTTTTCATATAAAGTAAATATTTAATAAAATCAATTTTATAGAATATCTCTTATTACTTTTGTACGTTGTATTATTATTTCGCAAGTTGTACTAATAGAATCTTTATCTTCTAATAGTAATCGTTCATCTTCATTAGAAGTAAAACAATAAATAGGTATATCTTTATTTTTTAATGTTAAACAAAAGAATATTTCTTCGCCAGTATCTATATTAATATTTGTATCAAATATTTTATGTAATAAAGATTTTTTAAAACATAAACAACCACATAAATAATCTACATTTAATAATGTTCTAGTATTATCACTAAATTTAACATATTTATCTATTTTTGTTTGTTCTAAAATTGAATCACTTAATTCATAAGTTGATAAATCAAAATGTTTATTTATAAAAGATAAATTATCATTATCAGGGAAAATAAATAAACCATTATAATCAGCTTTTACTTCATCAAATATCCATCCATATTGACCAATAACACAATCTTGATTTTTGTCTAATATTTCTACATTTTTTTTAATAAAATCTTTATTTGGCATTCTATCATTATCCATAATCATAACATATTTAGTTGAAACATTTAATGCTAAATAATATAATGATAAACAGTTTAAATTATTATTAGAATTAACATAAACAACATTAGGATATGTTTTATTCCAAACATTGTATGCATCTAATAATTCTTTATTTATATTTCCAAAGAAACATCCATAAATAAATTTTGGTATTAATGTTTGATTTACTAATAAATTAATTTGTTTATTTAATTTTTCAATAGTAGTATTAGATAAATCTAAAAATACAGTTAAATCAGTAGTTGGATATTTTTCATTAATAGTTAAACTTAATTGTTCGGAGTCAATATTATGTTTTTCTTTAATTTTAAGTTTAATACTTTCAATTGTATCATTATCATTTGATTCTAATGATATAATATCTCCCTTTAAATTTTTTAAAATAATTTGCATATATTTAATAATATAACTATAATCTTTATATTTTCTTTTTTTATTTTATTTAAAGTTTCTTTATTTATTATTATAAATATGATTAAAGGTAAAGTTAGAAATATTCAAATAATTGATAAAAATACATTGTCTATAACAACAACTAATAGACAATCTGCTTTTAATAAAATTATATGCGAAATAGAAAATAAAGGTTTAATTCAAACATTATTTACAGATTTTTGGTTTAATAAAACAAAACATATAATAAATAATCATGTTATAAAATCATATGATAATGTATTAATTGCTAAAAAATGTAATGTTATTCCTGTTGAATTTGTTATAAGAAATTATATAACAGGTACAACTGAAACTAGTATATGGTATAATTATAATAAAGGAAACAGATTATTTTGTGGTAATGTTTTAAAAGATAATTTAAAAAAAAATCAAAAAATAGATTTAATAATTACACCAACATTTAAATCTGATAAAGATGAATCAACATCATATGATGAAATTTTAAAAAATAATATAATAAGCAAAAATGAATTAGATTTTATTTATAAAAAATGCTTTGAATTATTTAATTTTGTTTCTTTGAAATGTTTAGAAAAAAATATAATTTTAGTAGATACAAAACTTGAATTTGGAAAAGATAATAATGATAATATAATATTAATAGATGAATGTTTCACATTTGATAGTTCTAGATATTGGAATGTAGAAGATTATAACTATTCTTTTAATAATAACTTAGAACCAAAATCATTAGATAAAGATGTTTTACGTAAATATGTTAATTCTATTTGTAATCCTTATGTAGATAATATACCTGTTATTCCAGAAGAAATTAAAAAAAATGTATTTGATAATTATTATAATTTAGTTAATAATTTTATTGATTTAAATGAAATTGTTAAATAGTTTGTCCTATTTTTATCCATTTATCAACAATGCCAAGATATATACTATCATCAAACATAATATTACAAGATTTAATTGTAGGAAAATCTATTATATCATATACAACAGTGGTTTCTACTAATTCATTTTTATTTTTTAATTTATAAAAATTAGTTAATGTTGTAATTTTATTATTATTTTTAAAATTTAAGCTAGGAATCATCTTTAATATATTTAATTGTTTTTTACTAAAAAATGCGTGATATTCAGAATTCATATTATATTATATTATTATTATAAAAATCATTTAAATAATTTGTATATATATTTAATAATGAATAAAATATTTATTATAAATAAAGATTTATATAATAATATGGATGAAGATTTAATTGGTAAATATGCTATTTATGTTGATGGTGCTGGTTATTTTTCTAAATGTTATGGATATATTATAATGGATATATATTCAAAAAATCCTTTAGATTTTAAAGAAATTATTATATTGACTGAATCAAAAAATTTACAAGTACGTAATAATTTAGATTTATCATATTCTTTAAGAACATGTTCTAAACTTAACTCAATAAATCATTTAAAAAATTTTTACTATTATATAAACAGAACAGATTTATATGAATGTTTTCAAATAATAAAAGAAAATTATTATATTAGTAAAATAAATAATTTAAAATTAAATGAAATAATAACTTAAAAATGATTTTTCTATTAGTAATAATAAAACTATGGATGATTTTATTAATGAATTAGATGAACATATATTTACAGTATTAAATAATGAAAAAAATGAATTAAAAAAAATAGTAGATGATAGAATAGAAGTTTATTTTAAAGAATTATATAATAAAAAAAAAGATGAATTAAAAATTAGATTTAATTTACATTTAAATAGAATATTAAATAATATTCAAAATGAATTTAATATTAAAATAGATAATTTAGATGATTATTATTTTGAAATAAATAATGTAGTAGAATTCAATATTAAAGAAAAAGTAGAAGAACAAATAGAAGAACAAATAGAAGAAGTAAAAGAACAAGTAAAAGATAAAAAAGAAAAAGTAGAAAAACAAATAGAAGAAAAAGTAGAAGAAAAACAAAATAAAAAAGAAAAAGTAGAAAATAAAAAAGAAAAAAAAGTAAAAAAAAAAAATAATGAATCTTGTAAAACATGTACTCATTTTATTAAAAAACAAAATAAAGTATGTGGTAAAAAATGTAAAGATAATAGTGAATTTTGTGGTCATCATAATAAATAATTATTGTGTATAATATATATTATTGATATTATTATCAATATTATTATCAATATTATCATTTTTTCTATTAATATTAATATATTTTTTTTTATATTTTTGATATTTTTTATTTATATTATATTTAGCATCATCAAAATTTTTAGATAATGATATATTATTTAAATCATATAATACAATATTATTGTATGAATTATTAATTTTATATGTTATTATTGATATAGTATACATTTTTATAAAATTATTTAGATATTTAACTAAATCATTATAATTTAAAATAAATTTATTATTAATTTCAGTATGAATATCATTATTTAATTTATTTAATAAAATAAAATGTGAATCATCAAATTTAAAAATTTCAATAGTTGAAATACTACTATTATTCATTGAGTTATAGTAATATGAATATTCTATTTCTTCTAATTGAGTTTCATTTAATATTATCCAAATATCTATTTTATGTTTTGATTGTTTAATTATATTATTGCCATAATATACAATATCATTAACATTTTCATTTTCAGTATTATTAGATAAGTTATTTATAGCACAAGTTAAAATATCAATTTCTGTATATTTCATATTATTTGAATAATATATAATATATTTGTAGTTAAAACTAATAATTAAATTAATGATAATAAATCATAATCAAAATTACGATTTAATTATAATAGGTTATGAAAAAGGTTATATTGTTTGTAGTTTATATCCATTTAATATTATAAAAAAAAATATAATTAATATTAATATAATTTTAATAGAAATATATTATAATTCTAATATAATATTATTTGTAGATGAATCAGTAATAAATAAAGTTTGTCTTTATGATGATAATTTAAATAGAGAAATTGGTTTTATAAGAATAGATAATAGAATATTAAATATAAAATGTAATAGAGATTATGTATTAATATGTGATAATAGTAAAATATATATATATTATTTTGTAGATTTATCATTAATACAAACAATTGATTATTTAAATAATAATAACTTAAATTTTTGTTTATCATATTTTGTACATAATTATTCTTGTATATTAATAGAATTAAATAAAATTAGAATAGAAAATTTAGATAACAATACATTTAAAATTTTAAATACAAATAAAAATAATATACAATATTTTAATATTTCAAGTAATGGTTCATATTTAGCTACATCAAGTGGTGGTGATAAAATTAAAATTTTTGATGTAAAAAAATGTGAATTAATAAGAGTATTAAAAAGAGGTAACATATCAGCTAATATTCAAAGTATTTATTTTAATACAATAAATAATAAAATTATTGTAAGTTCTGATTTAGAAACAATACATATTTTTCACAATATAAAAGAAAATAATTACAAAATTGATAAACCTATACTAAATAAAATTAGTAAATATTTTGATTATAATTTATTTGATTATGATTTTTCATTTAATAGAATTAAATTATATTCAAAAAAAAAATTATCTTTATTATTAAATGATATATTTTTAATTATTGATTTAGAAGATTTAATTATTTATGATGGAAAAATTGATGAAAATAATACAGAAATTAGTTATATAAATAAATATAATATTATTATTTAATTTATTTTATTAATATTTCATTATTATTACTTGTTTCATCTTCATCTTCATCTTCTTCATCTTCTTCTTCCTCTTCATCATTTTCATCATCTTCATTTATTATATCAGTATCTAAATCTATTTCTAAATTGTCTTCATCTTCTTCATCATCTTCATCTTCTTCATCATCTTCTTCATAATTATCAATATCTTCATCAATAAATATACTAGTATTATTTTTAATATCATTTATATTATTATTAATAATTGATTCATTTTGTAATTGTATTAAATAATTATTATAATTTTCTTTTATTTTTTTTATTTTACTTTTATTTATTGGTAATTTATTTACATCTGATAAATATGTGTATATAAATAATGTAATATCATCAATAGTATTAGAATTAGTAATATATTTTAATCTATTAATATATGAATTATTACTAAATTTACTAAAATTATCAAATAATTTAATATTTTTTAAACTATTTATAACAACATTTTGAGTTTTTAATTCTTCAATATAATCATTATCAATAATTATTCCAATTGTTTTTATAATATTAGAATTATAACTAAATTTAACAGCTGAAATTTTTACCCAAATTTTATCATTTATATTTAAATTATCTAGTTTGTCACTTTGATTATGTTTAGAAATAATTATATTTAATGGAATATTATTATCTGAATCTACAACGTGTGATATAATACCAATTTTATTAATACCAATTATAGTAGCTTGATAAATTTCATCTTTTAGAGGTTTACATATTAAACAAGAATAAGTAATATTAAAACGTATTAAAGGACTAAAGGATATAGGATTATAATACCCTTTACTACGATTTATAATTTTAATTGAATTTTTTTTTATAAAACCATTTTCGTTAGTTTTATTATTATATATTTTATTTAATCTATATAAAATATGTTCATCAATATTATTACGATTTACATTTGAAGTATTAATTTCAATACATTTTGTAAATTGTAATTCATTATATATAAAATCCATATTAATTTATTATATTAATTAAATCATTTTTATATATTTATATAATATAATGAACAATGATAAATTTACATTATTTCATATATTTAATACAATTCAAAAACCAATTGTATTATATATAATTAAAATTTTAGACCAATTAAAGGTAATAATCGAAAAAATTAAAAATAATATACAAAAAATAATTAATGATTTATATGCTAAATGGGAAGAAATTAAACCAACACCATTAGGCAAAAAAATAATTAAATATACACAAACTCCTTATTTAATAGCTTATTTATTTATGTCAATAGTACTATTTTTTATAATAAGATATTTAATTACTAAAATTCCCGAAAGAATTATAAATAATATTGAAAATGCAGTTAATAATTTTATTAATAGTATTAAAAATGCTATAATAGATTTTGTACCTGGTGATACTTATAATATGAAATTATTTGTTGTAGTATCAATAATTGTTTTATTTATTATGTATAAAACTGGAGCATTACAATTTATTTTAAAATATATAGGACAATTTATATTATTTTTAATGTATTTAGTAAATATTAGATCAGGAATTAAAATATCTGTTATATTTATTTCTTTTGTAATATTTTGTTTTATAGCAAAATTATTATTAGAACGTATTAAAACAATTAATGATAAAAAAAGAGAAATTAATAATATAACAAAAGAAAGAAAAGATTCATTAGAACAATTAAAAAAATTATCTTATCAAGTTAAAAATGTTAATGGACAAGTTAATGAATTTAAAGATATAGTTAAAGAACAATTAAATGATCTTAATATAAATAAAAATATGTGTAAAAAAGATAATACATTATTAAATACAGATTATACTAAATTAATAAGTAATATACCATCAAAAATAGATGATATAATTACTAGTAGTATTAAAGATAATACAGAAAATTTACGTAAAATGAAACGTGAAGTAGAACTAAGAAAAAGAGCATTAGCAGAATCAAGAAATAATGAAATTAATAAAATTAATAATGAAATTAATAAAGCTAAACAAAATGAAAAAAAACAAGAAAAATCTTTTAGACAACGAGTAATTTTATTTAATAGATTAAAAAAAATAGTAAATGATATAAAAATTTATAAAAGACATATAAATAATTATCTTAGAGCTTTAAGAACAATAAATGCTCAACTTAGACATGTTGAGCAAAGAATGTATCATATAGCAAGAAGATTTAATTATAGTTTTATGAGTAGACATAAAAATATTGTTATAAATCGTTACTTTCGTCAACATGTATGGCCAAGACGAAGAATTAGAGACAATTATTATAGACAAATAAATAAATTTCGTAGTAGTCTATCAGTATTAACAAAAGAACATAATTCTATTAAAAAAAAACTAAAATAATTTAGATAAATTTTATAAAATGATTTATATATATTTTTTTTAAATGATGTTTATAAAAGTAAAATGTGTAAAATGTAAATTTAAATTTAAATTTTCTCCATTTAAAAGTTCAAATCAAAAAGAATTAAAAATTGAATGTTTTCTGTGTCATAAAATTAATATTATAAGTTTAAGTTCTGATTATGCAAATGAATGTGTTGTAAAAGATAGTAATAATAAATGAAAAAAATATTATATATATATATAAATGGTTAATTACAAATTAAAATATTTAAATATGAAATTAAAATATATTAATGCTAAACAAGAAGCTGGAACAGTACAGTCAATAGATTGGAATAATGACGTAAATATATTAAAAGGAAAAACAAAAGAAGAATTAAAAGAAATAAATTTATCAGAAATAAATTTTAAAAATCAAGATTTAAGTGGTTTAGATTTAAGTGGTTTAGATTTAAGTAATATTGATTTAAGTGGTTCTTATGCAGGTAGAAATATAAATCGTATTGGTGTAAATTTAATAGATACAAATTTAGAAGGTTCTAATTTAAATAATGTAATTTTTTATAATACAAATTTTAAAAATGCTAATTTAAGAGAAGCTAATTTATATAATGCTCATTTTGAAAATAATACTTTTTTTAAAACTAATTTTGAAGATGCTATTTTTAATAACACTAATATATTTAACAGTACTGGTTTAGAATATGCTAATTTTTCAATCAACAATAAACAATCAATATTAAATGGAATAAAAGGAGATGACACATCAAAAGAATTTATTAAAAGAAGTTTTCAAATGAAAAACTGGAGAAAATAGAAAAAAAAATAAATAATAAAAATAATTAATAATTATCTACTTTTTCTTTTTCTTATAATTTTTGGTGGTCCACGTTTGAATTTTTTAGTACTTCTTTTAATTTTACTACTAATACATTTCATTTTTTTGCTTTTTTTTGGTACTTTTGATACGGATTTTCTAGATAATTTACTTATATATAATTTTGTTATTTTATGCATTTGTTTTGCTAATTCTATATCAATAAGTGTTGGTAAATTTTTCATTTCTATATATAATGATGGAACAAATTCAACTTCATTAACAAAATCTTGTTGTTTTCCTTCTAAACAACAACCTATATCAATTCTAGTTAATAATCTTGGTAAATTTACTCCATTTACACACATTTTAGGTAGTTTTTTTAATGTTTTTTTACTTAAATCTAATGCATTTTTATAACGGTCATATTTTTTTGTTCCACCTTCTTCTTTTGGTGTCCAAGTATTATCTGAACTAGTATATACAGAATAATTATAATCATTACCAACATAAAAACTACGTACTTCTATATTAGATTTATCAAATCCTTTTATATATTCTTGAAATATAGTTCCAGGTAGACCATATTTATCAACAATTTTAGTCATATGATTTTTAATTGGTTTTGGAGATAAATCTTTAAATTTTTTAAATAATTTGCTTTCTTGACCATAAACAGGTTTTGCTATAATTTGTTCCCATTTTTGTTCTTTTACATCTTTTAATAATTTATCAGCATTTTTATCATATCTACATAAAGTTGGTGCTACAGTAATATTTTTTTTGTCTAAATCTTCATAATATAAACATTTATTATTAATATATTGTTGATATTCATATGATGGAAAAATATTATTTGCTTTTTTAAGTGTATTTTTTAATTTTAAGAATACATTTCGTGGTTCATTATGATATGATTCTAATAAATCATAAATAATCATAAAATTTAAATCATTTTGCTTTAAACGTTTTGGTGTAATATCTTTTGGTAAAATATAATCTACTATTACATTTTTAAATTGTGTTTCTAAATACATACCAATAGCAGCATCATCAGGTATAAAAGTTTTTCCTTTTGAATTAACTGTTAAATGTTCTGGAGCATATTTTAACCAAGGTCTTCTTTTATCATTAATATTGATTACTTCTTCTTTTTTTAATTCTTGATGTTTTTTAGTTAATAATATTCCTATTCTCATATATTATTATATAATAAAAAAATACTCATCTAAATAAAAAATATTCATATATAATATAATGCAAAATGTATTAGGAAATGTATATAAATCAATTAGTGATTATTTAATTAATAATGAAAATACAAATATTAAAAAAGACCGTATTGTTATGGAACTTTTAAATAAATTAAGTAGTCTAAATTTTGAAACAGAAATAGAATTTCCTACTATGGTTGTAATTGGAAGTCAAAGTTCTGCTAAAAGTTCTTTATTAAATTCTATAATGAATATGGATATACTACCTACGGGCTCTAATATGTGTAGTAAAAATCCTGTAAGAATAGAATTATTAAATAGTGAAATTTATAATATTAAAATTGGTTATTATATAGATGGTATTTTTAATAAAAAAAAAGAATATAAAATAGATAAAATTAATGAACATGAAACATCTATTATGAAAAATGATATTATTAAATTTGGAATAGAAAATGCAGGTAATAAAAAAAATATTTCAGAAAATGAAATAGTTATAAAATTAGAATCACCTGATATACCAAATTTAACATTAATAGATTTACCAGGATTGGTAAATGTTGCTTGTGTTGATGAAGGACAACCTGAAAATATTAAAGAATTAATAAGAAATCTTATATCTAAATATGTATCTAATAAGAATACGATTATATTAAGTGTAATGCCTTCAAGAGTTGATTTAGAAGTAGATCAAGCATTAGAATTAACTAAAGAATTTGATAAAAATAATGAACGTAGTATTGGTATTTTAACTAAACCTGATTTAATGTGTAATAATAGTGATATATCAAATTATTTATTAGATAATATTTCTTCAAATTTAAAATTAAAATATGGTTATTTTGCTATTAAAAATAAAATAAGCAATGAAGACCAAACAGAATATGATTATTTTAATAATCATAACATTTATTCAAAAATGGAAGATAAATCAAGATTAGGAATAGTTAATTTATCAATTACATTAAGCAATATTTTATTAAATAAAGTAAGAGACTATTTACCTGATATTAAAATAAATATTAATAATAGATTAATTAATGTAGAAGATGAATTATCAAAATGTAATAAATTGATTCCTTGTACTAATAAAGATTTTTTATTAAATTTATTAATTACAGAATTTTCTGATGAATTTAATAAATCAGTTGAAAATCAATCTATTACTATGAATTATGGACGAAAAATAAAGCAAAATTTTATTGATTATCGTAATAATTTAATTAATATTAATATTTTAGATACAATTGATAATAATGTTTTACAAGATATAATTATTAATTGTGAAGGTAATAAAATGGATTATATTATTCCTGTTATTGATGTATTAGAAAAATATATAAAAGATAATAGAATTAATCCAATAATGGAATTAAAAAATCCAAGTATTAAATGTATTGAAAAAACAATTAATACAATTAATGAAGTTATTAATGAAATATTATCATTAGATAATTATATTCAATATCCTAATTTAAAAAAAATAATATTAGAAGTTACAAATGAATCTATTAATTTGTATAAAGAAGATATAATTAAAGAATTAAATACATTAATAAATATTGAAAAAAATTATATTTGGACAGAAAATAAGCAATTTTTATTAGATTTTAATGAAATAAAAAAAAATAATATTAATAATAATGAAATAAAAAAAATAATAAAAATGTATTATGATACAATTATAGAAACATTTTCTAATATTATACCAAAGAACATAATGTATTTTTTAATTAAAAGATTACAACAAAATATAATGAATATTTTATTAAATAAAGTATCAGAACAAAATAAAGAAGTATTATTACAAGAAAATAATGAAATTTATAATAAACGAATAAAACTTGATAATGAAAAAAATAAATTATTAGAAATTAAAAATTTAATTGAGACAGTAATGAATTAATAATTAAAAAAATGATTTTTTATTATATTTAAATAATTAAATGACATCTTTGGTGAGAGAATTCATTATTAAACAAGTTAATAAATTAATTGAAGAATATTATAAATATTCAACAAAATCAAAAGTAATAAATTATAATATTCCTTGTGAATTGATTCAGAATACTAATTTTGATGATTTAAAAAATAAAGAAAAAACACAAAAAGAATGGAATGAAATTTTAAATAAAAAAATGAGAACAGAAAATGTAACATATATGAATTCAATGAGAGGAATTCAAGGTAATAATACTGGAATATTATCAATAAGAGATAGTGAATCATATTATAATGATGTAATGACTAATAATACATTAATTTATGATCAATTAGTATCAAAAAATGATAATGGTAGAAATTTATCAACAATTGGTTTAATGGATTATAATAATAGTAATAAGAAATTTTTAGTATTTAAACAGAATAAAAAAATGAAAAAAAAAGGCTTGTGGAAATTAATTGGATTAGGTAAAGTAGTAGATATTTTGATTTCAGCTAATAATATTAAATTAAAATTTGAAATATTAATAGAATAATTATAATTTAAATAAATAATTTAAACAGTTACTAATAATTTATTACATTTATGTACACTTGGTATTGGTCCTGGTCCTAAATCAGGACAACAACCACAATTTTCATTACAACATTGACCATGTAATCTTCTTAAATATTTTCTAGTTCTTTTTTCTAGAAAAATAGCAACAGAATTTGTAGTATATTCTTTTCCATCTCCATTATCAAATCCTTCAGTATCTGCTTCAGGATTCATTGTAATTATATATATAAATTAATCTTTATATAATAATAAAATTATATTTTAAATTTAAAATTACTTCTTTCAGTAAAATTTTTTAATTTTGTTCTTTTTTTTAAATGTTCATAATATTTTTTAGATAATTTAAATTGTTTAGGTTTAATATCTTTTAATACTTTTAATCTAACCATCATAATCATAGCAACTTGCCAAATTCTTTTATGAGTATATTTTTTATTTTTATATAATCTTTCTAATTTTTTTATTGTATTTTTAACATCTTCTAATGTTTTATATTTTATATTAATAGTATCTTTTGGATTTTTATCAATGTAAACATCATATGACTTTTTAGGATTATTAGGATTAAAAAAGAACTGTTTTTTATTAGATTTTTTTCTTGAATATTTCTTTGATTTTTTTTTACTATTCATTATATAATTAATATATATAAAATATAATATTATATACTTATAGAATTATTAATTAATATATATAATAACAATGTGTGGAATATTTTTTTATAATGGTGTTAAATATACCGTAAAAGATTTAGTTTATTATTTAGAAAAACTAAATAATAGAGGACCTGATAATAAAAAAATATTAAATACAGGAGATAGTATTTTAGGTTTTACAAGATTAAGTATTAATGATTTAAGTGAAAACGGAGATCAACCATTTTATAAAAAAGGTATATATTTAATTTGTAATGGTGAAATCTATAATTTTAAAGAATTAATTAAAGAAAATAAATTTGAAATGGAATCATCATCTGATTGTGAAGTTATTATTGATATGTATTTAAAATATAATATTAGACGTACTTGTGAATTATTAGATGGTGTATTTGCATTTGTATTAATTGATACAATTCAAAATAAAATTTTTTCAGCAAGAGATAGATTTGGTGTAAGACCATCATTTATTGGTAAAACAGAAGATAATGAAGTTTTTATTGCGAGTGAATTAAAATCAATAAGTGATTTATGTAGTTATGCAGAACAATTCAAACCAGGACATTTTATTGAATTAACAAATGATAATTTAATTAATTATCAACCATATTATAGGTTTTTATATACTTTAATTGATAAAAATGAAAATTTTATTAAAAATAGAATAAAAGAATTATTAACATTAGCTGTTAAAAAAAGAGTTGTTGGTACAACTGATAGACCAATTGGTTGTTTACTTTCTGGTGGATTAGATTCAAGTTTAATAGCAGCATTAGTAAATACGCATTTTAAAAAGGGTGAATTAAATACTTTTAGTATTGGTTTAAAAGGTTCAACAGATTTACATTATGCTAAAATTTGTGCTGATTATTTAGGAACTAAACATCATCAAGTAGAATTAACAGAAGAAGATTTTTTAAATGCAATTGAAGAAGTAATATATCATATTGGTTCATTTGATACAACTACTGTTCGTGCTTCAACAGGTAATTATTTAATATCTAAGTATATTAAAGAAAATACAGATATTACAGTTGTAACAAATGGTGATGGAAGTGAGGAAATTTTCGGTTCATATAGATATGCAGCTATAATTAGAGATAGTCAAGATTTCTTTGAAGATAATTTAAGATTATTAAAAGAAATTCATTATTATGATGTATTAAGATCAGATAGAAGTATATCTAATAATGGTTTAGAAGCACGTACTCCATTTCTTGATAAAGATTTTGTTAATTATGTAATGAGTATTCATCCAAAATGGAAACAATTTGGATTTAATAGTCGTTTAGAAAAACAAATATTACGTGATTCGTTTAAAGAAACAAAATTATTACCTGATGAAATATTATTTAGACCAAAAGAAGCTTTTAGTGATGGTGTAAGTAGTAATGAAAGAAGTTGGTTTACTGTTTTACAAGAATATATTGATTCAAAGGTTTCTGATGATGAATTTATGAATAATAAAGATAATTTTACACATTGTACTCCACGAACAAAAGAAGAATATTATTATCGTAAAATTTTTGATAAGTATTATTCAAAACATAGTAATACAATTCCACATTTTTGGATGCCTAATACAAAATATTATCCTGATTTAGTTGATCCAAGTGCACGTGTATTAAATTGTTATAGAGATAAAAAAAAAGAATAAATTTATAATTTAAATTTTTTATTATAAAAATGTTCTAATGATTTTTCAAAAATAGATTGTATATCATTTATATCATTAAATATTTCAACATTATCTAAATTATAAATATTTTGTAAATCTTTATCTATTAAACATTTTAATTTATATGCATAAGCATAATTGATGGTTGATGTTAATTTTGTTGTATAATATTGTGGATGAGATTTTTTTGTAATTAAAGGTAATATACAATAACCATCTAAAAATTCTTTATGATAATCGATGAAATTTAAATTATTCTTCAATATTATTTTATTTTTATATTTTAACAAAGATTCAGGTAAATGTCCTCTACCTATAAGTTTAATAATAAATTTATATTTATAATTTTTATCTAATATTTTTGTAAGTAATGATAAATTTCTTCTATTTTGATTTAAATTTCCTTGAATTATATATATAGGTATAGTAGATAATATTTTATTATTAGAAAATGGTAAAATATTTGCATAAAAGAAATTACTATTTGATAATGGTGTTAAGAAATATACATTTGGATTTTTTTTTAATCTATCAGTAATTTCATGTGAAATATATTTTTTATTTAATTTTTGTTTATCTATATATTCATAATTTTTATCATATATTGTACAATTTATATAATAATCATAATTATCTATATTTTTAAATTCTATATTTGAATATTTATTATTTATATAAATAATAAACGATTCATCATATAATATGTATAAATATATTTTAATAGGTATAGTTTTGTCTATTTCTAAAATTTTATAATAATTTATTATAACAGTTTCAATTATTTCATAATGACAAGGATATGTATTTATAATTAATAATTTTTTCATAATATATTTCATATATGTATTATATCTTTAATATTTATACATAAACATAATTAATATAATTTATCTTATTTTTTTTTTCTATTAAAAACAGTATCTGAAACATTTACACCACAATATTTAACAGGGGATTCTTTATAATTTACATATTTATACATATTAAATTCTACTGCATTTTCTAATAAAAACAAAAAATTTTGCCAATATTGTTCATGATGACCATATTTTAAAGTCATTAAATGACCTAATTCGTGTACTAATACATAAACAAGTGTATTATAATCTTCAAATTCATTTGTAGTTTTATCTCTTAAACATAAGTGAATATGTTCTCCTTTATTTAATGTATATGAACTAAACGGACTCATTTTATTTGTTTCGTGTATTTTATTTGGTTTATAATTAATTGCTAATCGTTTTATTTTTTCATTATTTGGATATTTAATTAATAATTTTTTTATAAAAATTAAAGATAATTTATTTAATTTTGATAATAAAATAGCTGCTTCTTCTTTATCTTTTTCATTTCTTACTAAATAATTTTTATTATCAAATGTTGATTTAGTAACTACTAAATCATATTGGTTTTTGTTTTTTTTATGAATTAAATAAATAAAAATTAAAATTACAATATTAATAATAATCATCCACAAATGTACTTTCATTTAATTTATAGCAATATAAAAAAATGATTTGTATTTTAATTAAAATAACTTATGTTATCATTAAATCCTATTGATTGGGATGTTTGTGATTTAAATAATAAATTTACTATACATACTTATGGTAAAAGTGAAGATAATAAGACAATAGGTTTAAGAATTAATAATTTTAAACCTGATTTTTATATTAGAATTATTGATGATAAAAATAGTGATATTTATATGAATAAATTAACACTAACTAATCTTAAACAAAATTTTGAAATAATTACTAGAACACATTTATATTGTTCTAAATTTAATTCTAATAATGAAGATGAAGATGAAGATGAAGAAAGTGATGAAGAAAGTGAAGAAGATACTAAAAAATGTAATTGTTTAAGTTGCAATCCTATTGAAATAACTAAATATAATGATAATAATTTTAATTTTGGTGATAGTAATATATTTTCTGTAACATTTGAAAGTAAAAAAGATTTATATGATGGTTTTAATTATGATTACAAAAATAAAACATCATCAAAATTTTATAATTTTATTCATATTAAATTTAATAACTTAAAATCTTTTAATAAATTTAAAAATAATTTTAAAAAAGAAATTTTTCATCCATTAGTTAATAAAAAAGTTGATAATAAATATATAACTATTGATAATTGTCCTTTATCACATAGTGAATTATACATTAATTATTATGAAAGTAGTATGCCACCTTTATTAAGATTCTTTCATATAAAAAATATTCAACCTATGGGTTGGATTCAAGTAGAATATGATAAGATAAGTAATATAGATAATTATTTTAATTGTGATGAATCATATAATGTTAATTATAATGATATAATTGCTTTAGATAAAGTTAATTTTGCTAATTTTAAAATTATGTCTTGGGATATAGAGGCTGATAGTGAATATGGTGATTTTCCAAAGGCAATAAAAGATTATAAAAAACAAGGTGCTGAAATAGCAGATTTTTATTTAGAAAAAATAAATAGTAAAGAAGATGTTACAAAAGAACATTTTGATAATATTTTAAGAATTATGTTTGATTTACCAACAAATGGTTTAGATATTGATTTAAATAAATATAATATTAATAAAATTTATTTTAAAAAAGATATTAAAGAAATATTAAATCATAAGAAAAATTATATTAAACATATTCTTAATTTATCAAAAAAAATATATGAAATTTGTATTGAAAATAAAGAATATACTACATATAAAAATAATTCAATTTTTGATAATTGGATTAAAAAAGATAAATCTACAAAATATAATAATGATAATGATTCAGATGATTATTCTGATGATTGTGTATCAGATAATGAATATAATAATGAAGAAAATGATGATATTTTAAATGAATTAAAAACTAATCGTGATATTATTATTCATAAAATTAATAAATTATTTACAGAAAAAATTAGATTATATGTTAGAGGTGATAGAATAACTCAAATTGGTGCTGTGTTTTATAATTATGGTACTACTGATTGTTATGATAGATATATTATAACATTAGGTTCTTGTGATTCTTATAACGAAGAATGTATTATTATTAAAACAAAAAAAGAAGATAATAATAAATTTTTAAATTCAAAAAAAGTAATAGAAAATGCATCTAAAGAAACAACAGATAAAATTAAAATAATTCCTTACTATAAAACAGAAATATATGATAATTATGATAATGTATCATTAGATAAAAGTGAAAAACAATTAATTTTAACATTTAAAGAATTAATTTTAAAACAAAATCCTGATATTATAGTAGCTTTTAATAACTTTGGTTTTGATAATCCTTATTTAATTGACAGATGTAAAGAATTAAATATTTTATCAACAAAATGTTTTAATAGACAATGTCATAATATTGGTACTAAATATCAATCTAATTGTAAAGAAAAACTATATTGTGAAACTTGTTCAAGATGTGGAATGAAAACAATTAAATCAAAAGATACTTTTAATATATCAAGACTTTTAAATGATTGTACTACATTAGATATTAAGGTATTATCTTCATCAGCATTAGGTGATAATACTTTACATTTAATTAATTCAAAAGGTATAGTACATATTGATTTATTAGCAGTAGTTAAAAGAGATCATAATTTAGAATCTTATAAATTAGATTTTATTGCTGAAAAGTTTTTAAATGAACATAAAGATGATGTTTCAGCAAAACAAATTTTTGAATATCAGAAAAAAGATGGTTATCATAGAGGTATTGTTGCTAAATATTGTGTTCAAGATTGTGTTTTATTATTAAATTTAATGAAAAAATTAGATATTTGTGCTTCAAATATGGGTATGGCTAATGTATCAAGTATTCCATTATCTTTCATATTTTTAAGAGGACAAGGAATTAAAATTCAAAGTTTATTTGGAAACTTTTGTATGAAAGAAGATGTTTTATTAAAAACACTAGAAAAAAAATATTCAGATGAATCTTATGAAGGTGCTGTTGTATTAGAACCTGTAACAGGTATGTATTTAAAAGATGATGAAAAAATTCCTGTATTAGATTATGCATCATTATATCCTAGTTCTATGATTGGTGCAAATATATCTCATGATAGTATTGTTGATATTGAAGATACAAATTATAAAAAGTTATCAGAAATTAAAAATTTAAAATTTACAAATATGAGAGATGGATTTACATTTTTAAATATAGAAAAATACATTAAAGATGAATTATTAATTGAAAAAATTATTAATAGAAATAAAGTATATCCATTATATGATTCTATATGGATTCCTGAAATTAAAAAAAGATATATCAGATTTGAAAATATTTATAAATTATATGATCAAAAAAGAGATAATCCAAAAAATAATGATAATTTAAATATTCCTGATTATAATTATACTGTAATTTACTTTTATACATATAGAGGTAAAGGTGATAAAAAATATTGTACTGGTATTAGAAAAGTTACTTTTGCTAATCCATTAGATGAAGAAAAAATAGGTATTGTTCCTAAAATTTTAAAGAAAGTATTAAAAAAAAGAAAAGATGTAAGAAAATTAATACCTAATGAACCTGATGTATTTAAAAAAGGTGTATATGAAGGTTTACAATTAGCTTATAAACAATCTGCAAATTCTTTATATGGTCAAACTGGTTCTTCTGTTAGTTGTATTTCAGATATTAATTTAGCTTCTGCTACAACAGCAACAGGAAGGTTAATGTTAGATTTATGTAAAACATTTAGTGAACAATATTATAAAGCAAAAGTAGTTTATGGAGATTCTGTTACAGGTGATGAACCTTTAATATTAAGAAATAAAGAAGGACTTATAGAAATAAAAACAATTGAAACTTTATCTAATGAATGGGAACCTTATGAAAATTTTAAACCTAATGATACAATTAGTTCAAATAGAAGAAATAAACAAAAATCATTTGTAAATTATGAAGTATTTGCAAATAATAAATGGAATCCTATTAAAAAAGTAATCAGACATAAAACAAATAAAAAAATATATAGAGTTAATACACATTGTGGTGTAGTAGATGTTACAGAAGATCATAGTTTATTAAATGAACAAGGAGAGAAAATTAAACCTAATGAATGTATTATTAATAAAACTAAATTATTACAAAGTTTTCCTAAATTCGATGAAAAACCACTTCATTTAAATGAAATTGTAAATATATTAAATAAATATGAAAATTATGAAAGAAATTTTGAAGAACAATTATCATTTTTATATGGTATGTTTTATGGAGATGGTTCTTGTGGTATTTATAATTGTAAATCAGGAATAAAATATTCTTGGGCAATTAATAATCAAAATAGAAGATTATTAGAAATGTGTAAAAATTATTTAAAAAATGTATTTAATGATTATGATTTTAAAATATTAGAAACTATGGAAAGTTCTTCTGTTTTAAAATTAGTTCCAAAAGGTAAAATTAAATTATTAGTAAATAGTTTTAGAGAACTATTTTATGATAAAGATAAAAATAAAATTGTTCCAAATAATATTATAAATGGTAATAAACAAATTAGATTAAACTTCTTTCTAGGTTATTATTTTGCTGATGGTTATAAATGTTATAATACTAAAAATAAAAATATTTGTTTTAGTAATAAAGGTAAAATAGGTTCTTGTCAATTATATTATATATGTAAATCTCTTGGTTATAAATGTAGTTTATCTATTCGTAATGATAAACCAAATATTTATAAAATAACTTGTACTGTTGGAAAACAAAGAAAAGAAACAAATATATTAAAAAAAATGTTATATTTAAGAGATTCAGAAGAAGAATTTGTTTATGATTTAGAAACAGAAAATGGTAATTTTAATACAGGTGTAGGAGAAATTACAGTTAAAAATACAGATAGTATATTTTGTTGTTATGATAAGTCTGTGTTCTCTAGTAAAAAAAATAATGATAATAATTTATTAGAATTATTAAATGAACATTTAGATAAACCAATTAATTATGAAAATAATGATAAATTAACTTTAGAAATTAAAGATTTAATTGAAAATATGAATAAAGTTGAAGGTGAAATGTCATTAAAAATATCTATTTTACGTTCTATAGTTTTATCAAATGAAATAGCAGAATTATTAAGACCACCACATGATTTAGAATATGAAAAAACATTTGCTCCATTTATTTTATTTAGTAAAAAAAGATATGTTGGTACATTATATGAATTAGATCCTGGAAAAGGAAAATTAAAATATATGGGAATTGTATTAAAAAGACGTGATAATGCTAAAATTGTTAAAGATATTTATGGTGGAATTATAAATAAAATTATAGAAGATAGATCAGTTGAATCTTCAATTAAGTTTTTACAAGATAAATTAGTTGATTTAACAGAAGGAAAAATACCTATTGAAGATTTAACAGTAACTAAAACATTAAGAGCTCATTATAAAAATCGTTCTATGATTGCACATGCTGTATTAGCTGATAGAATTGCTGATAGAACAGGTGAAAAAGTAGCTTCTAATACAAGAATGGCTTATGTTTATGTTGAAGTTCCTGAAAAAAGAGGTGTTAAAATTTTACAAGGAAATAGAATTGATACACCAGAATATATAAAAGAAAATAACTTAAAAATTGATTATAAATTTTATATTACAAATCAATTATCAAAACCAATATTACAAATATATGATTTAGAAATGCAAAATCCAAGTAGTGTATTTACTGATATATTAAGAAAATGTGAAAATAAAAAATCAAATAATACTGAAATTACAAAATGGTTTAAACCGCAATCAGAAGTAGTTACACCAATTATTATTAAAAAAGGTTGTATTTATCAAATACAAAAAGGTAAAACTACAAAAAAAAAATGTAATCATGATGTAGTTCACAATAGTAATTATTGTTTAAAACATTATAAAATTATGAATAAATAAGTATTATTGTTTATAATCATTTAAAGCCTTTTCAGGATTATCATAATATGATTTTATTTTTTTACTCATAAATGCAAATCCTGATGCATTTTTAATTAATTCTAAACTATTTTTTGATGTAATAATTATCATAGATGAAAGTGGATTACTATCTATTTTCGATATATCAGAAATTATTGATTTTTTTGCATCTTCGAAATTATTCTGAATAATATATTCCATCATTCTTTTAAATATAAATTCACTATCCATTTTATAATTTATAAAAAAAATCATTTTTAAATTAATTTGATGATTTTAATAATTCTATTTCTCTTTTTAATTTTTCATTTTCATTTTGTAATGTTGCTTTGCTTTTTACTGCTTTAGCCCTTTCTTTTTCTTCTTCAAGTTTAATATCTTTATAATATTTATTAATTTCAGTAAAATATTGTTCAGCTACTGCATTCCATTGTTCTGAAGAAGTTGCTCTAAATATTGGACCAACTACTTTTAAATGATCTTCTTTATTTTTTTCACTATTTGGATTATAAAGACCTTCTATTCCTTCTTGTTTTTGTTCTTCTTTTAAATCATTTACATTTTTATTAAAAATTTCTAAATCATTTAAGAATTTAACTAATGGTCCAATATAATCTTTTTTCATTTTATTATCTAAAACTACATTAAATAATTGAGAAATTTTTAACATATATTTTTGTAATAAAACACGTTTTCTTCTTGTTAAAGTATGTGATTCTTCATCAGCATTATCCATACCATGAAATCTATAAAAATACCATATTCCAATTCCTGGTACAGCAGTAACTAAATATGTAAATATAGTTTTAAAACTCATATTATCAATTAAACCTAAGTATTTATCACGATATAAATAATAAATAACAGGACCACCTATCATTACTATATTACCAACTATAAATAATGTAAACCATATCCACTGTGGCCAACTTGTAGATTCTAATTCAAAAACAGCAAAAACAGAACCTGATATAATTAATATAATTAAAATAAGAGCTATAATTCCTGTATCCATTATATTAATATAATATAATTTTAAAAAAAAAAATACTTAATAATTAATTTAAATAAAAATATATTAATTATTATATATGAAATATAATTTAGAAAAAATGGGTATAGGAGGATTAATAGAAAAAACTAAATTAAGTACTATGTTTTTCTCTGAAAGTAACATTAATTTATTACAAAAATTAATAAAATATAATGTAAAAAAAGAAACTAATAAAATAATTTCAGAACAATCTAATGAAGAATTATTTATTATAATGAAATCTATATTTTTAAATAAAGCAAATCTTGGTGTAAAAACAGATTCTTGTATAAAAAAAGAATTAAGAAAATTAGATTTATTAGTTGCTAATGAATGTACAAAAAAAATTATAACTCAAATTAAACAACATATTATTTATTTAGATAATATTAATAATTTAGCTGTTCCTATGGAAAGAGCAGAATCTACTAATATTAAAGGTACAAAAATAAATGAATTAAATAGATTTATTTAATTAGATTTATATTTATATTTTTTAATTAATGTTTTTAATGATTTATCTAAATTATTATTTGTTTTTTTTAAAACCTCTATTGATTCTTTTTTGTTAAAACCATAATTAATTAATTTATTTAAATTATAATTATCAACAATAAATGGTAATTTAAATAAACTATTATTATTAATTGGTAAATATTTATTATTAAATGAATTCCAATCATTATTAAAATTATTTGAATTATAATTATCATTAAAATTATGATTTACTATTTGTTCAACAGGAGTATTAATTTTCTCTATAAATTTATTTAATCTATTATTATTTATACTTTTATCTTCTCTTAAATAATGATTTTTATTTGAATCATTATATTCATCACGTTGATAGACTTTTACATCTTCTCCATTATTTATTAATGACATTTGACTTGAATAACTTACAAAATTATTATTATTATTTTTTGGAATTCTATTCCAAAAATTTTTTTGTCTATTTTTTAAAGAATTTTGGTCCCAAAGATTATTCATTATTAATATTATATATTTTAATCTTTAAATTATAATAATTTATTTGAAATAATTTTATTTAAGTTAATACTTGTATATAACGCTGATATTGATAACAATAGTAATATTGTTATAAGTATAAAAAATATATATAAAAATATAATATATGGATATGTAAATCTTATAATTTTTTCTTTTACAGGTTCATAAAAATTTTTATTAAATTTATTAATATTTTCTTCACTAAATAATTCACTATTTATTTTTTTTATTATTAATTCAGATAATGTATTACTCATTATAGTATATTAAAATAAAAATTTAAAAAAAAATAGACTTATTTATTTAATAATTACAACCAACTTGTTGTAGTTCAAAAAAGTCATCTAAATTAGTTTCTATATCATAATTTCCACCAATTATTTCATCAATTGAACTATTTTTAATTTCACTATTTTGTTGATTTATTTTTTGTTTTTTATTTATCATTTGTGGTTTTTGTTCTTTTAATATTGTATTACTATTTTTTTGTTCCATTTGTTGCATTTGTTGTTGTGGTTTTTGTTGCATCATTTTTTTCATCATTTGTGGCTTTTGTTCCATTTGTTGTTGTGGTTTTTGTTGCATTTGTTGTTGTGGTTTTTGTTGCATTTGTTGATTTATTTTTTGTTTTTTATTTATCATTTGTGGTTTTTGTTGCATTTGTTGTTGTGGTTTTTGTTGCATTTGTTGTTGTGGTTTTTGTTGCATCATTTGTTGTTGTTGCATTTGTTGTTGTGGTTTTTGTTGCATTTGTTGTTGTGGTTTTTGTTGCATTTGTTGTTGTGGTTTTTGTTGCAT
>Ga0160423_10000639_pt1 | contig 28877 bp, 22 predicted proteins | sample CRUFie14St8metaG_FD_108191 | JGI IMG/M metagenome (GOLD analysis project Ga0160423, IMG submission 108191) | Marine microbial communities from the Costa Rica Dome - CRUD Field 142mm St8 metaG | ecosystem: Environmental > Aquatic > Marine > Oceanic > Photic zone | place: Costa Rica: the Eastern...
GCCGAGAAACGGATATAAACGGGTAGGGAAGGAACCTCTCGAGGGTATCGAGGGACTTACCATGGTTCGCGTCGTTTGGTACGGTCGCCATCCTCTCGCTTGGCCGCAACTCTGCGACTTCTATGCTGGGGACTCGACTCCAACACTTTTTCCCCGGGAAAGTTCGGGAAGTTGGGCAAGATCCAGGTATGAGCCTGGGGGGGTTCTGTGAGGAAGCTATCCACTAGGAGGATTGGAGGAGCGCCCACTGACGCCAGAACAACAACGAAGCGAGACGAGGCATGATGGCGAGGCTCACGCAGATTGGTAGGATGGTGGGAGCGCCCCGCCTCCTCGCTACCAAGGTCTCGGGGAGGGCCGCGGCGCCCTTTCCCGGCGGTGCTCGAACTCGCCTAACGAAGAAGCTGACCTTCGCCTCTGCAGCCGGCGAGGGTGACTCCTACAGCGTTCTGATGTACGACTACGTTCCGGACATTCTGGACAAGAGGGGCCCGTTCAGAGCTGGTCACATCGGCGCCGCGAAGAAGATGGTTCGTCCCGCGTGACAACACAGAAACGACCCTCTGTCTCGGCCCTCTCGCTCGAGTCATCGGTGGCAACCGCCCGCTTGGGAACCGTCGCTCACCGACCGCTCTCCCTTCCTCTGCCTCTTTCAATTCCTCCCTCCTCTTCTCTCACCCTTGCTCAACGCAGGCGGAAGAGGACAAGATGGTCATGGCTGGAGCCTTCGCCGACCCCGTTGATGGTGCCCTATTCATCTTCAAGAACGTTCCTCGCGAAGAAATCGACGCGTACGTGCAGTCCGACCCGTATGTGGTGAACGGCTTGGTAACAGGCTGGAAGATCAAGCCGTGGACTGTTGTCGTGCCATGAAGAGCGAGCGATCTTTGGCTTTGTTGTGCACCTCGCACAGCTAAGGAAGAGGCAAATTAATTGTGTTTATTTTCTGTCTCTACGTGAGTCAGGGCTCGTCAAGGCCTCCGTTGCTTCCCCCCATTCCTTTCCGTATATACCTGCCCCCTCGAAAAAACCAAGTTCCAGGCGCTGCGCTCCACTTTGCATCCTGCTTTGTGGTTCTCCGCAAACTTTTTCTTTGTTTCTTTTTTCTGATGCTGCCCGATCATCAACTGTCATCTTCGAAACGAGCGACTCGTTCCCCTCATGACGATAAACCTAACCGCGCACCTCCTGACCCCCGCACACTCCCGCGCCCCGCCGCCGGCACGCGTCTGTGGCGTGAGGCAATCCGTTATTTTCGAACCCGGCCAAAAAAATCTAACCGTTACAATCATTTTTTCTGGAAACCATCCAGGGGTCGAACTGCAGCGTGCACAAGCGCGAGCGCATTCTCCAGAACACTCGTCAGACGGGACGACCGTGAAAGGACCAGACGTGCCCGCGCGCGCGCGCGACGAGCGTGCGTTTCAGAGGATCGACGAACGGAAAATCGGAAGGAGCTTGTCGCCCCCTTCTGTGACCGCTGAAAGAGGGCCCATCCTTCGTCACGAGGCCATCCGTGCTCGTTAGCGAACATGGCGTCGAACTCCACCGCTTTGCCCTTCGACAAGGACGAAGTAGTTGACGTCATCACGGGGTTCATTCACTACATGAACTCGACCTTAAACGCGACAGAGAACCATGTGAACGCAACAGAGAATGCCACGCTGAGCGAAGAAACCATAGACCCCGAGGTCCAGGACTTTGGAGCCTCCGTGAAGAGCCTGGGCTTAACCTCGATCATAGGTAAGACGCTGGTCACGCTGATCTAGACAGTCAATCGGGGGAATGACACAACAGGGCCAAACTGAACGAGACCTAACGCCTCTCTGCTCCTCATTTCCTCTACTTTCCTGCATAAGTCATCTCTGTGGCATGCATACTGGCGTTTGGCACAGGATGCTTCTGCGCCTTGAAGCGCACGAGAAGGAAGGCAACCAAGGTGAGCGCTTTGTGCCTCTCTTGCCTGCACTGCCCAGTCGCTGACAGACTTGTATCCCTTCCATTTCATTTTTTTCTTCGCTTTCCCTCTGCGCATGTTCTGCAGATTGTTTCGATTCGATCGATAGGCACGATCAGCTCACAGAACTCCCTGGAGGAGAACAAGTCCCCAAAGGAGGCTCAGACGCCCTCCCCCGCAGCGACGGAGTACCATACGCCGAAGCCCCCTGAGTCTCAGCCCCGGTGCCCACCTCACACCCACACGTCTTACATGTGGAATCCAATGTGCACAATCGACTGCACGTCGCACGCATGCCACGGAGCAGGGGCCGCTGCTGGTGTGGAAGGTAGCGCAACAGGGCACGAAGGAAGCGACAACGGGGAGAGGACCATCCATATCACGCTGAGCAACTCGAAGATTTTTGGGCAGTCCAACTCCTGCAGCCAATTTCCGGACTTTTAGGAAAAGAAAGGAATGAGAGAGCCACAGGCCTGCGCAGATCTGGGCAACGCCATGTCCACACTATAATTTATTCGTTCGTGTGCTGAAGAGGGCAAGCTTTTGTCTGTCTGTGATCTTTGTTTTCATAACAATTACGGGAAGGCGATTTGACCTCAATTTGAGGCCTTGATTGCCAGCGCACTCTCCTCTTGGCCGTGTCCATTTTGATGCGCAACGCTCGCCGCTTTTCCCGGATGATTCCTTTTCTTTCTGAACCTTGTCTCGTTCGGGTCAAATCCCTTCTCCTCCGCCCCCCAAATGGCCCAGCTAGGGGTTTCCACCATGTAGTCCTCCGCGCCAAAGGTCTTCCCGCTCCTGCACAGACTCTGGAACTTGTCGTAGTCTATCCACGTGTGCCACTTGTCTCCCTTGAGGAACCTGTCCTTCCTTGCCAGCAAGATGGAAAGGGAGTGCTCGTGCTCGCACGCCAAACCGTAATCTTCCTTCAACGCGCACATCTTTTCTCCGAACGCCCTCACCTCGTGGTGGTAAGGAACGCTCTTGATGGTCAGCGACGACGCGTCATTTGTGCCACAGTAGGTCACGCCCTTGATCTCGATGAAGTCTGGCTTTCCTATGTCCACGAGGCTCGCGTACTGCTCCACTTCCTCGACATTCCAGTCGTTTACCAGAGTAAGCCGGTACACAGTCCTCTGTCGCTTGTCCCTGAGCTTCTGCAAGCAGAGCAGGAATCTCTCCCAAAAGTCGGAGAAGAGCGGCCGGTCAATCGCTTTAAGGCTCTCCTTGTTTCCAGCATCCACAGAGACATACAGCTGGGTGACAGGCACCAGCTTCTCGATTGCATCCGGGAATTGAGCATTTGTCACCAGAAAGGTGGAGATCCCCTCACCGTGAAGCCTGTTGCACAGCTCGTTGATCTTGGGGTACATGATGGGCTCCCCGACCAAAGACAGTGCGCAGTGCTTGACGGCAATGCCCTCAGCAATCCTCTCCGGCTTCACCCCAGGAACACCCCTCATCTCCTTGATCATACCACGGTGATACTGGATGGCTCCCGTCACAATGTCCTCTGGCGGGTCCATTTTCCACTTCCACTCCTTGCCGATCGGGTTGGTGTGGTGCCTCCAGCAGAACACGCACTTGTTCGCGCAAGCAAGGGAGGGCGTGGCCTCCATGCACCGGTGGCTCTCTATTCCATAGAAGCTGTGCTTGTAGCACCCGCCCCTCCCCCTCAGCATGGACTTCGTCCACCGGCACAGCTTCACTCCGCTGTGGGTGCCGATGATCTTGTAGCCCTGCTTCTTCAGATTCCCCCGCACCGTGTGGTTCAGCATCTCCGGCTTCTCGCCGCCCTCGACCTCGTTCAGGTCCTTCGCCCCTATGTCCTCGATGTCCGTGCTCTGCCCCGACGCGCTGAGCTTCTCGGCCCGGATCCTCTCGAGCTTGGCCTTCACCTTGTCGGACTTCCTCTTGCTACCGTGGGCACCCGCCGCGGCCACTGCCGCTTGGGCTGGCTCCAAAGGCCTGCAGTAGTCTTGCAGCCTGAGCCGAAGCAGACCCGTCCAGTCCACGAGCTGCGTATCCAGGGACCCCTTGTCCTCGTCACCGAGGAAGACTTCGGCTACCTCCTCGGCTCCCATGAGCCTCAGCTTCTCCGAAAGGTCCTTGGCGCAAGTGTTGAAGTTCCGGCCGTACTGGCTGTTGCCGCAACCGAAGACGGCGAACTTGAGGTCCTTGAGGAAGTCCGCGCCGCACCGAAAGTCATGGGCGGACTCCTCGACCCACCGGAAGAACCACTTGGCGGCTTCCGGGGGCGTCCCGTCCGTGTACGTCGACACGACGAAGAAGACGAGGCCGCGCTCCTCTGGGAGCTTCTCGACCTCGTACCCATCGAGACTCAAGACCTCCAGCTCCAAACCGAAGTTCACCTTGGCGAGGTGGGCAAGCTTGTGTGCGAGCCGCCTCGAGTTCCCCTTCTGCGTCCCGTAGAGCACCTTGCCGGTTGTGATGTCCCGCGATCCGTTCCGCCCGCGTTCCCCCCTGGCGAAGGAGACGACCTCCTTCACGGACGGGAGCCCGAGCCAAAGCGAAAGGTTCTGACAGGTTTTGCTCGACGCCACCAACTCCTTCAGGAGCCGCAGGAGACTCTTCCACAGTCGAAGGATGCGGGAAACGAAAGAGCTTCCGCCCCCTTCCTCCCCCCCATCGGCCATGTTGCCGGCTCGCCCGCCGCTCGCCAATTTTGAGATTGCTGGGGGGCGGGGCCATTCGCTTTGTTGCGGCATGGGCTCCCAGGTGTTGCACGAGAGTTGTGAAGATTGTATTAAAGTTGTGGGTTTTTTGTGATCTGCACAGCATCTTTAGTACATGCCGCCCATTCCTCCTCCCATGCCGCCCATGCCGCCCATGTCAGGGGCCCCAGCAGGCTTCTCCTCTGGCGCATCCACGATGACACACTCAGAGGTCATCATAAGGGACGAGACGCTGGCGGCGTCCACCAGGGCAGTCCTGACGACCTTGAGTGGGTCGATGATGCCGGTGGAGACCATGTTCACGTACTCCCCGCTCCCGGCGTTGTAGCCGTGCTCAAAGTCAGACTGCTCCAAGAGCTTTCCGACAACGACGGCCCCCTCGGCCCCGGCGTTGGAGGCGATGGTGTGGGTTGGGACCTTGAGAGCATTCTGGATGATCTGAATTCCAACCTTCTGGTCGAAGTTCTCGCCCTCGAGGTCCTCGAGGCCCTTGGTCGCGTAAAGAAGGGCAGTTCCACCTCCAGGAACGATTCCCTCCTCCACGGCAGCCCTGGTGGCATTCAAGGCATCGACGACGCGGTCCTTCTTCTCCCCGACTTCAACCTCGCTCGCACCCCCGATCTTCAAAAGGGCAACCCCGCCGGACAGCTTTGCGAGCCTCTCAGAAAGCTTCTCGGTGTCGTACTCCGAGTTGGAGAGGTCGATGGCATCCCTGATCTGCTGGCACCTGTCCTCCAGGGCCTCCTTCTCCCCCGCGCCATCCAAAATAATGGTGTCATCCCTGGAGATGGTGATCTTCTTGCACTGGCCGAGCATGTCGACGCTCACGTCCTCGAGCTTCTGGCCAAGGTCCTCGCTGATGACCTGGCCGCCGGTCAGAACGGCAATGTCCTGAAGATTGGCCTTCCTGTTGTCCCCGAATCCTGGCGCCTTCACAGCACAGATCTTCAAGGCGGCCCTCATCTTGTTCACGATGAGCGTGGCAAGAGCCTCGCTCTCGACGTCCTCGGCGATGATGACCAAGGGCCTCTGCTGCTTCAGGACGTTCTCCAGCAGGGGGAGGACAGAGTTGAGTCCCGAGATCTTCTTCTCAAAGATCAAGATGTAAGGGTTCTCAAGCTCGCACTTCATGGTCTTGTTGTCCGTGATGAAGTAAGGGGAGATGTAACCCCTATCAAACTTCATTCCCTCCACGACCTCCAGCTCGTTGTCCAAAGTTTTGCCATCCTGCATATTAAAAACAGAAGAGAACATGTCAGCCCAGCAAAAAAAGGGAATCATGGTTCGCACACAGGTTTCGATTCGTGTGTGCGTGTGTTTTCGAGCCGCAGCAAGTCAGTGTAACTATGACAAAGAACCAACATCCCATGCAAACTGTGGAACACAGATTGCAAAGTTCTGAGTACGAATATATCATCCCCCTTGACCACGGAACTCTCTCTCTCTCTCTTTCTCTCTCTCTCACACACACACACTCTCTCTCTCTCTCTAAACCCCCCAAAGGGACAATATGCTGGGGGGATGGCACTTACAGCAACGGTGATGACACCCTCCTTTCCAACCTTCTCCATGGCCCTCGCGATCAGGTTGCCGATCTCGGCCTCCCCGTTGGCGGAGATAGTTCCCACCTGGGCGATCTCCTCGGTGGTGCTGATCATCTTGGCTCTGGACTTGAGGTTGTCCACGACAGAGTCGACGGCCTTCTGGATTCCCCTTCTGAGGTCCATGGGGTTCATGCCAGCCGCAACGGACTTAAGGCCCTCCTTGATGATGGCCCTTGTGAGCACGGTCGCGGTGGTGGTCCCGTCTCCCGCAATGTCGTTCGTGGCGGACGCGACCTGCTTCACGAGGTTAGCCCCGACGTTCTCAAACCTGTCCTTGAACTCGATGGCCCTGGCCACGGTCACTCCGTCCTTGGTTATCTTGGGAGAGCCGAAGGGCTGCTCGATGACGACCTGGCGACCCTTTGGGCCCAGGGTGACCTGAACGGCATCGGCGAGCTTGTCCACGCCCTCGAGCACGGCCGCCCTGCAGTCGATGCCGAACTTGATGTCCTTGGCGTACCCGCGGGTTTGCAGGAACCTGGACTTGCCAAGCTCCTTTTGGGCGAACAAGGGGAAGAGGGGTAAGGAGCGTCAGCACGAGGGGCGGCGGCGGTCGGAAAAAAGACGCGCGCAGCGCAGGGGTATGGACTCACGAAGGACTTGGACGCGACCCTGAGCGCGCTTCTGGACTGGTTCATCGCTTGAGACCACATGGCTGTCTGCTGGCTGGAGGCCTGGAGGCTTCCACGCAGATCGTTGTGTCGGCGACAACTGCTGGCTGAAGGCCTGTCGGCTCTCTATAATGCCCCATCGTAGTAGACATTCCGTCTTCTGGTATACAAATTCCGCAGAGAGTCTTCGAGAAGATCAAAGAGAAAAAATCAAAGATCCAAAAGGGGTCCGTGATGATGTGGACAAGAGCGTGTGGGACGGTAACCCGAACTCTATCAAATGGTAATCAAACTCTTCTTACATTCCTCACTGCTCCTCGCCCGTGCGCGCCGGAGGTCTCTTCGCCAGCTCAGTATCCCCCTTCTCCAGCCGCGGCGGCGGCCACCTCCTCCTCAGGGATCTCCGTGACCACGACGTCCGACGTGAGGAAGGTCCTCGACACCGAGGCAGCGTTCTCGAGCGCGCACCTGATCACCTTGGTGGGGTCGATGATACCGTTCTCCATGAGGTCCTGGTACTCTCCAATCGCGGCGTTGTAGCCGTAGTTGGGGTCCTCTGCGCTCTGCACCTTCTCCATCACGACAGAACCGTTAACGCCGGCGTTCTCCGCGATGAGCTTGAGGGGGTAGCCCAGGGCGCGCTCGACGATGTCGGCCCCGATCTTCTGCTCCTCGTTGTCCAAGGTGTCCCTGATCTTAGAGACCTTGGCGGCGAGCTTGAGGAGGGTGCACCCTCCTCCAATGACGATTCCCTCCTGCACGGCGGCCTTGGTGGCGTTCAACGCATCCTCCACCCTGAGCTTCTTCTCCTTGAGCTCGGTCTCCGTCTGGGCGCCGACCTGGACGATGGCCACGCCTCCGCTGAGCCTGGCAATCCTCTCGTTCAGCTTCTCCTTCTCGTACTCAGCCTCGGCGTTCTCGAGCAGGACCTTGATCTGCGCGATCCTGTCCTTCACTGGGCCCTCGGCGGTACCGTCTCCCACGATCGTGCAGTGCTCTTTCGCAAGAACGATCTTGGCGGCCTTTCCGAGGACCTCCTCGCCCACCTTGGCCAGGTTCAGTCCGAGCTCCTCCTTGACCACGGTGCCACCGGTCATGACCGCGATGTCGTCCAGGTACTGGGACTTGCGGTCTCCGAATCCGGGAGCCTTCATGGCAACGACCTTGAGCGCCCCGCGGATCTTGTTCACGACCAGGGTAGCCAGGGGCTCCTGCTCGATGTCCTCGGCCATGATGAGCACGGGGTATCCTCCCTTGATGCACTCCTCGAGGACGCCGACAATGTCGCGCGCCGACGTGATCTTCTTGTCGACCAGGAGGAGGCGGCAGTTCTCGTACTCGGTGACCATTCTCTCCGTGTCGGTCACGAAGTAGGGGGACATGTAGCCGCGGTCGAACTGCATGCCCTCCACGACGTACATGTTGTCCTCGGCGGTCTTGCTCTCCTCGAGGGTGATGACCCCAGCCCTACCGACCTGGTCCATCGCGTCGGAGATGAGCTTTCCGACCTCCTCGTTGCCTCCGGCGGAGACGGTTGCAACGCTGGCCAGGTCCTGGTCCCTGACCTCCGTGGAGAGCTCCTTGAGCTCCTTGATGAGCTCCTTGACGGTCCTGTCGATTCCCCTGGTGACCTGGACGGGGTTCGCGCCCGCGATGACGATCTTCATGCCCTCCGCGATAATTGCGGCGGACAGGATGGTCGCCGTGGTGGTTCCGTCTCCCGCGACGTCGTTCGTCCTGGACGCGGCCTGGCGCACCAGCTTGGCCCCGATGTTCTCCACGGGGTCCTCCAGGTCCACCTCCCTCGCCACGGTGACACCGTCGTTCACGATCTTTGGGGACCCAAACTTAGACTCGAGCACGACGTTCCTCCCCTTTGGGCCGAGGGTAACGCCCACGACCTTGGCGAGCTTCTCCACGCCGTTCTGCATCTTCTTGATGGCCTCGCCGTCAACATTGAAGTGGAGCTGCTTGGCGTTCGCCCTGACCTGGACCGGGCCGCGCGCGCGGCCGCCGGAGAGCCTGGTGGCCCTGCCCGGTGCCCTCCTCGCGCCGCCGAGGCGCCTCACCATCTTGCTGTTCACCGCCATCTCGCTTCTCTCGCGCTCTCTGCCTCTGTCTCTGTCTTGCTCTCGCTCGCCCGCTCGCCGGCCGACTCTGCTAAAAAAGTAACAAAGTCGGCGACGCCTTATCTTTATCCGCACGGCATTGCAGAGGCCGTCACGTTCCATTTTCATCAATTTTCCGCCGGAAATGTTCGCAATGCCGCGGATGGCAGGGGGGAACGTGAGGCTTCCAGCAGCAAAAAGTTCCCACCACAGGGCGATGGGCGATGGGCGATGGCACCCGACGCGGAGCGCGCGCGCGTTTGCTGCGCTCTTTTTTGCGGGATTCCAGGATCCGGGAAGTCGACGCTGGCTCGCAGGCTCGAGGCGCACCTCCAAGGTCTACCAGCGGTGACGCCGGCTCGGGTCTGCTTCGACGAAGACTACCAGCCCGAAGGCTTCGGGGAGCCGGGCTCGGGGGAGTATGACCCCGCCGCGTGGAAGGAGGGCAGGGAGCGGGCGCTGTCCAGGCTCGATCGTGAGCTCGGGTCGGCCCCGGACGGGACCGGAACCAGGAAGCTCGTCATCGCGGACGACAACATGCACCTGCGGAGCATGCGGAGGGAGGTGTACCTGCTCGCCCGCGAGCACAGGGCGGACCTGGTGATCCTGTACCTCGACGTCGGGCTGGACGTGGCACTTGAGCGGAACGCGAGTCGCCCGGCCAGACTTCCCGACGGCGTGCTGTCCAAGATGCACTCACAGTTCGAGCCCCCGGGCGAAGGAGGTGGTCAGAGCTGGGAGTCCAACAAGTTGGTGGTTCTCTCCGCGGATGCGGGGGGTCCAGACGTCGCACGGCTCTGGGGCCTACTGGACTCCCTCTGGTCGGGGCCGGTGAGCGACGCGAACTCTCCCGCCGTGCAGGCCGCGAGGAAAGCGGAGGGGCGGGCCGCCAACCACCAGAGCTGGGCGCACCGGCTGGACAACTGGATGAGAAGGGAGCTCTCCTCGGCGGTCCGGTCGTGGAGGGACGAGGGGGGGGCGGCAGGAGCCGCGATCTCGACGAGGGTGAGGGCCGCCACCGCGGCGAGGAAAGAGATCTTGGCGAACCTGAGATTGCAGGTGGACGAGGCAAGGCGCCGGGGGGCAGGGGAGGAGGGGGAGGGGGAGGCGGTCTCGCTTGCCGTGGAGGAAGCCAAGAGGAAGTTCGGAGCCTTCCTCGAACTGGGGAGAAAAGGGCCTTGACTTTCGGTGTTCAAACTCGTTTTAATCCCCTCCCTCCTTTTCTCTCTCTCTCTCTCTCTCTCTCTCTCTCTCTACCACTCTACGTTCTTCGTTCCCCCCCCAACAAGAGACACAAAAGCGCAAAAAGAAGGAATGGCAAAAAAACATTGTGGTGTCGGCAACACCGGTGCAAAGTCGGCGCCACGCGGGACTCTGGGACTTGCACTGGGGGGGAGGACAACGTAGGGAGGGGGAGACAAGATGGTCGACAAAAAAAGAAAGCTGAATGGCGAGGAAGGTAAGTGAGCGCGTGCTCGGTCGTCTGGTCACACCCCGCTCGCGGCCCAAATGCGCGATGGCGGTGCTCTGTTGCTCACCCTAACGGGTTTTGGGGAGCTCCGAACCAGCTCGAACACCGAAGTGGGAGGGGGCGGGGCTAGCGCTCGATTTCGGCCCGCCTCCAACCCTATAGGAGAGGATGCAGAATGCTAACGCCAAGGTCATCGCTTCGCTCGCAGGCTCTCCTCGGACGTTCTCCTCGGCCGTGGAGGCCCAGGCGGTCCGGAAATCAGAGAGGAAGCTCCAATACCCACAGGAAAAGTTGCCCGTAAGTCACGCTCTCGCCCGGGCCTCTGCCTCTGAAATCGCGTTGCTGACGAGGTCGCCGCCCATCGTATCGGTCCACTCTGTGCGCAGATCGTCGAGGTAGAAAACTTTCCTCAGCTCGGCAAGGTCGTGGCCGCGAGGTTCATAGAGTGGGTGCAGGCCAACCCGGGCGGGGTAATCTCCCTGCCTACCGGCCGAACCCCAGAGCACTTCATCAGGTGGGTGAAGCACTTCCTGGACACTTGGGGGACCCGGGAGACCGTCGAGGAGCTGAGCGGTCTGGGGCTGCTGGATACGGCAAGCCGGCCTGACATGGCGAGCCTGCACTTTTTCCAGATGGACGAGTTCTTCCCCATCAACCCGAGCCATAAGAACAGCTTCTCGTCGTATGTGAAGAAACAGTACGCGGAGAACTTCGGCCTGGATCCTGCAAAGGTCAGGGTGATGGACATCTGGACTCTGGGCTGCAAGGGAAAGGTGAACAATGGGGACCTCTTCGCCGACGGCATTGACCTCACAGTGACGGAGAGGGAGCCCATGACAGCTTTGGAGAGGGATCAGGCTGCCGCTCTCACCGCCGTGCACCAGTATTGCTGCGAGTACGAGGAGGAGATCAGGGGCTTGGGGGGCATCGGATTCTTCCTTGGTGGGATAGGGCCGGATGGCCACGTGGCGTTCAACTGCAAAGGAAAGGACCACAACTCGACAACGAGGCTGACAAAGCTGAATTACCAGTCTGCAGCCGCCGCGGCGGGCGACCTCGGAGGAATCGAGAACTCGAGGAAGAAGCATGTGATCACCATTGGCTTGGGAACGATCAAGTATAACCCAGATGCCTGCGTCATTGTGTTCGCGGCCGGCGATGCGAAGGCCCAGGTCATCGCAAACGCTGTGAACGGGCCGAAGCATGTGGATACTCCTGCCTCTTCGTTCTACGGTTTTCCCGGCTTTCGTTTTTATTTGACTCAGAGCGCGTGCACAAAAATAGAGGAGCGCATTTTTGATAGGTTTATAAAGGAGTACAAGGGTCAAGGGGGAGAGTCGAAGGATCTGGTCATGGATGCAGTGATAGATCTGGCCCTGAAGGTGAAGAAAAGGTTGATCGACCTGTCCGCCGAGGACTTTGAGAAGGACAGGAGGACAGACCACATCATGAGGGAACAAAACGGCAGCAGCTATTTGGGGGCATTGATGCTGGAGGCAGACGCGATGCTGAAAAACAAGATTGATAGATCACTAGAACCGATCAGCGCGCGCAGGTTCATCCACACAGCACCCCACCACGATGACATCATGCTCGGATACCTGCCCCTGGCAAACAACCTAAGGAAGGACCTCTCCAATGAGCACACCTTTGTGTACGCTACTTCGGGCTTCAACGCTGTGACAAACAAGCTGTTTGTGGGGTTCCTCAAGAAGGCTTTGCTGCACTTGGAGGCCAGCCATGGCGTTAGAGAGATGGTCGAGGCGGGCTACTTCACACCCTCGAAGGTAGGGGACCCGGACGTCGTGAAATTTATGAACGCCCATGCGGCCAGGGACAGCCAGGCCAAGGATGATGCCATCTCAGAGCGCGTCTTGAGGTGCGTTGCGAGGAACTTTGACCCGAAGGGGGCCCAGTCCACCAGCCCCTCCTTCCTCAAGCAGAAGGTTGAGGAGGCCATCGTTTACTATTCTCGCCAGTACCAGGGTCAGAAGGACGCTGTTGAGTACCAGGTTTTGAAGGGAATGCTGAGGGAGTTTGAGTGCGATGCTCTGTGGGGCTACCACGGCTTCGTGCCCTCGGAGTCTGTCTCTCACCTTAGGATGGGCTTTTACAAGGGCGACCTCTTCACGGAGGACCCCCAGATCAACAGGGACGTGCTGCCTCTGCTGGATTTGATGCGGAAGAAGCATCCCGACTACGTGACAGTGGCGTTGGACCCAGAGGGGAGCGGACCCGACACCCACTACAAGGTGCTTCAAGCGGTTTCGGCGGCATGCAAGCTCCACTCCGAGGAGAATCCAGGAAAGGATCTCAAGATATGGGGTTACAGGAATGTCTGGTTCCGGTTCCACCCCCGGGAGGCGAAGGTCATCTACCCTGTCGAGCTGGGGGACCATGCCCACCTCAACGATGCTTTTGAGACCTGTTTCATCTCGCAGAAAGAGGCCTCGTTCCCCACGCCTGATTACGACGGCCCGTTCAGCCACTGGGCCCAGATGATTCAGGCCGAACAGTACCAGCAGCTCGTGACCCTCTTGGGAGAGGATTTCTTCAGCACCCACCCCGACCCCAGGATGAGGGCAGCCAGGGGAATGGTCTTCATCAACGAGCTTGACATGGGCGAGTTTCTGGATCGTGTGCGCCAACTGAAGCACAACGCGGAGGGTTGAGCAAACAAATCATAAAAAATTATACATCCATATATCTTAATCACAATGAGTTTGGCTTTTCATCCCCAACGCCATTCTCCGGCACGAGCTCCGCGTCCCTCTCGGACGGGTCCGTGATGGTCGACATCTCGTTCTCGAACTTGTGGAACTTGTTGCTCTGCTTGCCACAGCACGCGCCAAGGGCCTTGAGAAAGGGAAATTTCTCGAACCAGGCCGACCTAACGGCGCTGTTCAGCCCATACGCGACGCAGTTCAGGGCGCCCGTGAGGGACTGGCTGATGGTGTGCAGCACGAAGAGCGCGAAGCTCGGGTGGTGCGGCTCCACCCAGTTCTGGATCCTGTTGATCGTTGCAAAGGTGTGACAGAAGACCAGGATACTGGGGTACCACCCCAGCCTGGAGATCGCCTTCATTTCGTACCTCGGCTGCGTCTTCTCCTGGGAGCTTATGCTGTTGGCCAGGAGCTGCACCCGCCTGAGGAAGCGGATGACGCTGATGTAAGCGAAGCAGTTGTAACCAATGCAGAACCTATTTGTTGCCGCGGCGATGCAGTGTTAGAGGCGGGCGGCGTCAGAAAAGGAAAAAGGGAGGGGGAAGGACGAGGACGTTCCTCTTTGAGTCTTACCACAGAGGGGCGTAGTAGAAGACAAACCGCATGATCTTCCCCTCGAGATTCGCTCCCTCGATCCAGCACCACGCCCCCGTGGGCTCGTACTTCCAGCTCGGAATGATCGCCGAGGAACCGGCGAGCGACCAGATAATGTAGTGCATCTTCCTGTACGACGCCTCGATGTCCGTCCTCTTGTCAATCACCGTGCTCCGCAGCACGTAGGCAATGGCTCCGGTCCACAGGAAGCTGGCGACGGACCAGAACTGGATGCTGAGCGCCTGGATCGTGCAAAGCGCCTTGTCATCCGTGGGGTTGCCGAAGAAGGAGGACCCCTGGTTGAACAAGTCGCTGAGCGACAGGAAGAGCACGAGTTTGTATGAGAACTTCCGGAGTGAAGGAAAGAGCACATAGGACGTGATGATGATGGCAGACCCGCACACGCTGAAGGCCGAGAAGACCTGGTTGATCACCGTCAGAGTCTCCTGGTCGGCCTCGCTCAGCTGCTTCGCGCCCATGGTCCAGTCGCTCGCCTCCAACCCGCGATCGCGCCTGGTGACCTACCTCCTCCTAGCTGTCCTGGCAAAGCACTTTGTTCGCGGAATTTCCAGCGGATATTTCCAGCGCTGAGCCAGCTGAGCCGGCTTTAGCATGATCCGATCGATTTTTGCAACAGCAATTATGCTGAGCAATACGACAAGACCAAGCTTAAAGATCTTTATATTTTTGGTCACGGGGGAGCCGACGCGGACAGCCGCTCGTCGACGCGCTTGCGCGAGCCATGGCGGAGTCCTCCGACCCGCCCGGGAAGACCATGGTGAACGTAGTATGCAACGGCTTCGCTGGGGAGTTCGATCCCGTTCGCAGGGTTTTCTTCTACCCGCGGCGATCCTCGCTGGAGGGCGACGAGTCCGCGAGCGTTTACACGCCTACCGAGTTCGAGAAGTACGCGGGCATGGCGGCCTCTAAGAAGTGGAAGTACAGCGTGCGGATCGACGTGGGCGCGGAGCCCGACTTGGACTGGAACGTCCACGTTCTCGGGCCTTACACGCTGGGCAGGTGGCTGGAGGACAACGGTTACGAGAGGAGCGGGTCGAGGGGCGGCAAGTTCGCGAGCCATGGCAAGGCGCGGAGCCTGGCACACAGCGGGAGCGCGAGCGCGTCGGGGCAGATGGCTTGGCCCGGGTTCAGGTCAGAGAACCAGGCCTGCGGCGAGGAGAACCAGCGCAGGCACTCGAGGTGGCTGACCGTCCCCAAGGACGCCGGGGGGGCGGCGGGGGAGGGCGGGGGCAAGCCATGGGGGTTCGGCAAGAACGTCGCGGGCGGAGAGGGGCACGGTAACCTGGGACCGAGGATCGGCCCCGCGTTCCAGGCCCACGTGCCCGAGTGCCTGAATTGCACGCCGAGGGACGACCCGGACAACCTTGCGCACCCGGAGAGGGAGGGGGTGATCCTGTTTGAGAGCGAGGCGGCCGCCAAGGAGTCCGCCGCTGGTTTCGAGAAGGACGGCTCGAGGTCCCTGCCGCTTGGCGCGGTCTATGACACGGAGGGCTCCTCAGACGATGAGAACTCTGTGCTGCACAGAGAGAAGTCCAGGAGGACCAGGAAGCGCCCCAAGTGGCTCCGGGGAAGCGTGAACATGTTCAACACGGACGAGCTGGACGAGGACCAGAGCACGAAGCACAGCGTGCGAGTCAAGCTGGCTGGCCAGCAGCACGACCCGAATGACGAGGACACCCCGCGCTCGGGGAACAGGAACGTGTACTTTGGCAAGTGCCCCAACCCCTCGGTAAGGGACAAGAGGAGAAGGGGCAAGAGGGACTATTACTCCATAGCGAAGGTGGAGGCCCTGAAAGACGGCAGCCTGCGCGTGGTGGTCCACGGAAGGGAGGGGGAGAGCTGGGAGGGAAGCTTGGGACCCTCCGGGGGGAAGGACGGGAGGCCTGGAAAGAGGCCGATGCAGGCGGCCGCGGCCGGGCCTGCCAAGCCCCCCGCCGAGGAGCCAGTCAAGAGGGAGGTAGAGCCCGTGGCTGTCAGCCTTGGGCAGCAACAGCAGCAGCAAGTCCAGGCGTCCATGGCCGCGGGAGCCGCGCAGAATGCTCTCGCGCAGGCCCAGATGATGATGCACCCAGGGATGATGCACCCGGGGGTCATGCACCCTGGTCTTCCCGGTCTGCCGCTTTTCAACCACATGGCCCCCGCTCTGCAAGTGCCTTTCTCCATGAACATGGCGCTGCTGAACATGGCCAACGCTGCGGCGTTCCCGCAAAATTTCAAAAGCTGAGGGCGTCCAACCCACACTCTTTTTCATTCTTTTCTTTTTTGTTTCCATTTTTGATATTATGAATTACTTTTTTTGTTTCCGACCCGTTGCTCTTTCCTGCACTCCATGCCACACGCCGTGCCATGCCCATGGTCGGACGAGCAGGGTCGATGGGGTGAAGGTTTGCAAGGCGGGCAGACCAAAGAGAGACCAGGCGGACAGCGGGAAAGGTAAAGAAATCCTTCGGGTTACAATCAGTGTCAGGTCGGAGGCGCACGGGGCATCCACCGTCCACCTCACTCCTCAGGCGCCTTGGGTGGGACTGGCTTGTCCTTTTGCGTCAGTGGTCCTGACGCGAGGTCAGAGTCGAAAGGCCCCAGGGATCCCGTGAACTTGACGTTGATGGGGTTGACGTTCTGGCCGATCCTCCTGTCATTGCAGTTGCTCTGCTGGCGCCCCGCGTTCACCTTCTCGGGGTACACGCCATCCTTGGGGTGGAGGTACTCGACCTCACCGTCGGGGAAGACGCGGTAGTAGCACCCGTCAGTCTTGAACTTGGTCCTAAGCTGCGTGAGCAGGGCCTGGCACTGCTCCTTGCGGGCGAGCTTGAGGAGGTTCGGGCCCTGGCGCATGATCGCGGCGCCTCCCGTTGGCATCTCGAATATCTGCTCCTTCTTCGCGTCCCACGTGATGACGTAGAACTCCTCGACCTGGGCCTTGCGAAGCAGGCCTCCGGTGCTACCCCCGAAAATTGGCGACGGAGTCGTGGGGTCCAGCGTGGGCTCCGACCAGGGCTCCTTCTCCTTCTTGGCGGGCTTCTTCTTCGCGGGGACCGCCTTGTCCGTCTCAGCGAAAACCCTGACGACGCGCTGAGAGAAGACAAAAGTTGGGGTGGGAGGCGCGAGTCAGGACGACCGAAACGCGAGATCGCGCGCGAGAGAGCGAGAGTGTGTGTGTGTGTGGGTGTGCGACGGACGGGGACGGAGAGAGATCGGGGAGGTAGGGGGTGCGAGGGCGGAGGCCGACGCCGTGAGGAGGGCATCGTGGAACTCCTCGCCACCGAACACCCTCGCTTCCCCCATCCTTTCCAGCTCGCGGGACGTGCAACGTACCTGATTCCTCGCGGCGCGCCTGGTGGCGGCGCGCACGGACCTCACGGCCTGGGCCCTCCCGGCGTAGGTGGCAAACGACTTCGACGACATGCTGGCTTGCTCTGTCGGGCTTCCTCTCCCCACTCCCACTTGAGGTCTAGACGGGGCGGGATCTCGATTGGTCCCGAAGAATTTGGAAGGAAGGCCCGCGCAAGACCGGATTTGTACATGCCGTGACGCGATAAGACAGGACGATTTTTTCGGAAAAGTCCAATTCCGTTCGGAAAAGTCGGAGACGATTCGGGGAGGGGAAGGAGCAACACGGCTCACGGGAGCAAACCAGTATCTTTGCTGAGGGCCTCCTCCTCGCGGCACCGTCCTCGCGGCACCACGTCGGCAGCGCATCCATCTCGCGGCATCCGCCAATTGGCGGCGGGACTCTCGCGGCGCCTCCCTTCGGCCGGCCACGTGGCCTCAGGCGGAGGAAGAAGTCCACCACCTCGTCACCCCCCTCGCCCGTGCCACCCGCCACAGTCGTCGACCGTCGCGAAGGCCATGTCGACGACCACCACGGCCACCGCGGGGCTTGAGCCCGAGGTCATCTGGAAGCACTTTGGGACCTTGTCCTCGATTCCGAGGCGGAGCAGGGAGGAGATCGGGGTGCTGGACTACATCAAGGGCTTCGCGGAGGAGAACGGCTTGCGCTGGAGGCAGGACGAGGCCGGGAATATGGTGGTGTCGAGACCCGGCTCGGGCGGCGGCGAGAACGCGCCCACGGTCGTGATCCAGGGCCACGTCGACATGGTGTGCGAGAAGGAGAAGGGTTCGGACCACGACTTCTCGGCGGACCCGATCCAGCTGGAGGTCCGCGGGGACTGGCTCACGGCCAAAGGGACGACTTTGGGCGCGGACAACGGCCTTGGCGTCGCGGCGGGGCTGGCCCTGCTGGAGATGCCCCGGGACGTCCGGCTGCCGCCCATCGAGGGCCTCTTCACCGTTGCCGAGGAGATCGGCCTGGTCGGCGCGAAGGCGCTGGACGGGTCGATGGTGGAGGGGCGCGTCCTGCTGAACCTTGACGCGGAGGACTGGCCCAACGTGTACGTGGGCTGCGCCGGAGGCGGCATCACCACCATCACGACGAGGTGCAGGACGAGGGAGGTCGACCTCGGCGAGTACGAGCCTCACCTGCTGGCCGTTGGCGGCCTGGTGGGCGGTCACTCGGGGGCGGACATCCACGAGTACCGCGCGAGCGCCGTGAAGGTCCTGTCGAGGGCCCTTGGACGGCTCACGGAGCGAGGCCTGTGCCTCGTCCACGAGGCGCGAGCGGGCGACAAGCAGCACAACGTAATCCCCCGGACGAGCGAGGCGAGGGTCTTCGTCAAGCGCGGTGAAGCCGGCGCGTGCGAGGAGGTCCTGGCCGGGATGAGGCGAGAGTTCGAGCTCGAGTACGGGGTGGTGGAGAAGTCCATGACCCTGGCCCTGTCGCCGGCGCCCGAGGACGGCGGCGGAAGGGCGCTCGAGCAAGAGGACTGCGGGAAGATTATCGCGCTGTTGAGCGGGATTCCACACGGGCCAATCAAGTTCTCGCACAGCGTCCCAGGAATGGTTGAGACGTCGAACAACATCGCGAGCATCAAGCCCCTTCCTGTGGAGGGCGACCCCCGCGCGGTCGACTTCGCCATCATGTGCTCCACGAGATCCTCCGTGCCAGGGGCGATCGAGTCGGTCAGGGGGGACTTCAGGTCCCTGGCGAAGCTCTGCGGCTCGACCGTTGAGGGGAACAAGCCCTACCCTGGATGGCAGCCTAACCTTGAGTCCAAGGCCGTCAAAATGACCGTGGAGGAGGTCACCAAGATCATCGGGAGGAAGCCCAAGGTCACTGCCATCCACGCCGGTTTGGAGTGCGGGATCATCGGGGAGAAGCTGCCAAACTGCGACATGGTCGCCTTCGGGCCCACCATCCTGGGAGCTCACACGCCTGAAGAGAGGGTGCAAATATCCACGGTGGAGCCCTTTTGGAAGCTCGTGCTGCAAGTCGTGCAGAGGGTCGCGGCCGATGCTTGAGAACTTGGCTGGCCGAACTTGGCCCCCTTGGTCGATAACTCTAATTATTGCATTCAAAACTTAGGAGTCCCCGAGCAGGGACTTTGCGGACCCTTCGAAGTTCTCCAAAAAGTTATCGATGAGGTCGTCGTCGCTGGTGTCCAGGAGGGTCGAGCTCTCCCCACCCTTGCTCCCCTTTCCGGCTCCTCCCCCGCCCAGGACCGAGCTGGAGCTTGTGCTCGGGCTGAGCAGGCCCTCCTCTGGCCTGGGCCCTGAACCAGCCTGCTCGCCTAGCTCGTCCTCAATGAGAGTGAAGGGGGAGGACTTGCTAGACTTGCTCTCCGTTCCCTTTGTGGCGCTCTCATCCAAGCTGAACAGCGAGTCACTCAAGAGGTTGTCGTCGATCGTCTTCAGCTCCGGAAATGTGGAGTCGACGAGGTTCAAGAAGGACGGGTCGCTGCTGTTGTTGCTCGTCGATGGAGCAGACCGTTCCAGCAGCTCCTCAGCCCCTTCGAGAAAGTCGTCAAAAGTCATCACAGAAGTGGTGTCGCTGAAGAGCTGCTCGTCCTGCTTCGCGAGCTCCTCCTCCTGCCTCGCGAGCTCCGTGGCGTCCGTGAGCACGCTGGAGGTCAGCAGGCTGATGTCATCAGCCAGTTGTTGCAGGTTCAGGGGGTCCTTCTCGTCAAGGTACCCCTCAATGCCCTTGAGGACCTTTCTGCTCAGTCTTGGGTCTTGCCCAGAGGCCTTGGCCTGTCTTTTCCCCTTCAACTTGGGGCTCCTCTTGGTCCGCGGGGCCGCCGGCGCTGGCTTTGCCTCTCCGGTGGACCGGGACTGAGGTTCTCTGGCGGCGCTTCGTCCCACGCCCCCCTCCTGCTGCGTCTTCTTGCTCTTCTTCATGCGCCGTGGGACGCTGATGCTGATTGGAGGCCTGGGCTTGCTGGTAGTCGGGTCGGACGCCACCGCCGAGTCCTGTACACCGGCAGGCGCGGGCCTTGCTTCGGACCTGAGGCTCTTTGCCAAGCCCGACCTCTCGTTTTTCGGAAGGGTTCTACTCCACTTCAGATTCTGGACCTCTTCCGTGGTCGCGTACTCGACCTCGTCCTCGCCCTTCTGCGGCTTCAGGTTGAAGATGTCCTCAATCTCCCTTTCAATCTTCTCGGTCTCGCTCGTTTCCTTTGCCACCAACCTCCGCTTCTGGTGCCGCATGAAGTCATTGATCTTGTCCTGCCTGTCTGCCAACCACAGGTTGGACAGCTTCTTGTTCACCTGCTTTCCCATTTCTCTCGCACGGACGAACTGGGCGGCCGCGTGCGTCCTCTCCGCCTCCCGCAGGAGGGCCTTGGCCTTGACCTTCTTGCTCTGCTCTTCGCTCTCCTTGAGTTTCTTGTTGATCTCCCAGGCCCTGGTGTTCGCGTCTTCCTCCTCCGCCGCCTCACCATCGTGACGCCGAATTTCCACGGGGATGCCGAGCTCGTGCAAGTGCGACGTGCTGAAGCTCTTCGACCCTTGGCCTAGCAAGCGCAGAAGCTCCTCCTCCTTCTCCCTCAGCGCCTCCTCCCTCTGTTCTTTGCCCGCAAAGTACGCAGCAACACGTTCCTTTGCTCTGCTTCCCTCTATTTCTTTAACCCTGGCGCGCCTGTCCTTGAAGTCTTCGATGCGCTCGCCAAACTCCCTCCTCCTCCTGTTCACCTCGGCGACCGCTTCGGTGTACCTCTCCTCCGTGGCGAGGGCGATCTTTTCCTTGTGCCTGCTCAGCCTCGAGGCCCTCCTTTTCGCTTTGCAAGTGACCGACTTGGCTTTCTTGTGACCCTCCCCGACGTTGAGCCTGAGTTGCTCGTACGTCGTTTTCATCTGGTCCACGTGCTCAGCCCTCTCTCTCAACCAGTTCTCCTTCTCGAAGCCCAGGGTCTCATCCTCGAAGCGCTTGGTGTTCACTCCAAGCTGCTGCCTTCTTTCCTTGGCCAGGGTCCTGCCCTGCTCTCTCACCTCGAGAATGCGCCGCACTCGGCTCTCCCTCAGGGCTTTCAGCCTCTCGTACTCGAGCTCCCCGCTGCTCAAGACGTAGAACCCGTGCGTGGGGCCCGCCTGCGCCATGGCTCCACCCTCTGCCTTTCTACTGCCCCCGTACTCGCGACAGATTTTTGCCCGCTTCGCAAGCGGCATGAGCTTTGGCGAAAGATTTGAAAAATTCCCACCCAGATCATGATGGACTAGAATACACACTTATAGACTTGTCAAGATTGCGCCGCCTTCCTCTTCCTGTACCTCTCCAGCGCGGCCTTCGCCTTTTCGCTTCTCGCTTGCGCGGCCGCCTCCTTCCTCTTCGCGGGGTCGTCTTCCGCACCACCATCCTGCACCTGCTTCGCAGACGGGACAGAATGTCCCTCGCCACCCGTGGCCGGGACTGCTGGGCCTGGCTTCTCGAGGTCGGCATCGACGGCGCGGCCCGCACTCGATCCGGAGGTAGGTCCCGCTTCCCGGCGGTCCCCGCCCACTTCCCTCACAGGAGCACTGCCCACGCCGTCCTTCTCCTTCGCTGGAGCGGCAGTTGTCCCCGTTCCTAGCAGGTCTGCTTCGCCGCCGCCCCGCCCGCCCGCCCGCACATCCCTCTCTTGCGCCGCGTGACTCGTTTTAGCCTTGGTCGTTGAGGAGAGGAGTGAGAAGACAGCTTTGTCAGAGTGAAACACGGGTGAAAGCCGGACTTTGAACCCACACACCTTTTTGGGCTCCGGGTTGCCAAAGGCGACATTGTTGGTGAGGAGGTTCGAGTAAAAGGCGCCCAAGTTCGACCTCTTGGTCACGTCGTTCCTCCTCTCTTCCTCTTCCCGCCGGTCTTCCTGCTCCTGCCACACCCTGTCCTCCTCCAGCTTCTTCCTGTACGCGCTCGTAATGAACTTCTCCTTGTTCCCGTACAAGTGCTCCTCCTTCTCGACCTCCCGAACCATCTTGCGCTCGTGCACCATCTCTTGTTCCCTCTCCCGCTCCGCGGCCTTGGTCTTGAGCTCGGCGATGTACTTGGACTGCCTGCTTAGCTTGTCCTGCCGCCTCTGCTCGCTCTTCCCGGCGTGGAAGTTGTCGTACACCTCGTCGTAGTCGAAAACCGTCGGGTCCTGCGCTAGGGCCTCCTTGTACACATCCTCGTTCTTGGCCAGGCTGTGGGCGTGCCTCTGCTGCGCCGCGATCTGTGCCTCCACGGCCCGGTTCCCCCCAGCCTCACCTCCAACGTCGTCGTCGTCGTCGTCGCAACCGAAGATTCCTAGCTTGGGCTTCAGCGGTCCCGCCCCCGACTTGAGACCCAGCCGAGCCTTGGGAACGCTGAGCCCGAACCCAAACTTCTTTCCGGACCCCGCCATTCCTGCGACTTCCTTCCCCGCGGAGCGCTCCGGCCCCTCGGCTCCTCCAGCGAGGCCGCGGGGGGCCTGCTGTCAAAAAAGGTCTCCAGAAGATGAAGATTCGAGGGCCTCCGAATTGGGGTGCTGTTAGTAACGTTTGGGCGAACAGGCAGAAAAAGGGTTGAAGCGCGCTCGGCGTTGCGACTGCCAGGGGGCGATGGGGAACAAGTGCGGGAAGCACGCGGAGGTTCGAACGCTGTCGAGGCGCGGCAGCAAGAAGGACCTCGCTTCGAGCGCGCTCGAGGCTTGTCATGTGCAGAAGAGCAAGAAAAAACGGCGGAAGCCAAAGAAGAAACGCAGGTGGAGGCTGAAAAAGGGCAACAAGTCGTCCTCAAAACAAGGCGCGAAGACCAGCGGTTCTCCCGACCCGATAAGTGAGTGAAACGTCCTTGTGGTCGGTCCGTATCCGCGCGCGGCGAGCCCACTTCCGAGGCGCTCGCGCGGATCGCGGGCGCGGATGTCCGTCTCCACGCGCGCCGACCCCACCCTGACTTTTCCCTTCCAACAAACCGCTTTCTCGGTCCCTTTACTGCGTCCTCCATTTCCAGATGGCGCCGCCTCGAGTTGGCACCTCAGAACGTTCAGCGAGGGCTCGATCCAGAGCGCGGACTACCAGAGCGCGGAGGAGGACGAGCTATCTGACGTAGTGGAGGAAGAGTTCGGGCTAGGGGACGAAGAGTTTGCGGCGGACGCAGAGCGTTGCGCGAGATTCTTCACGCTCTCGGGACTCGGGAGCTACGTGAGCTCCTTCTTCTGGGGCGCGCAGGGAGGGGAGAGGGGAGGCAGGAGCACGGCACCCGCTGGGCCGCGGAAGGCCAACCCTTCCACGTGGGTGCCGAAGTTCAGGTCGTTGTCAAGGGCCTCAAGGCAGCTGGACAAGCACAAGGCGGAAGGCGGGAGGAGCCTCCGCAAGGCCGCCGTCCCGCACGAGTCGTGCAAGGAGACTGGCGTGGAGCCGGAGAAGCACTGCTGGGACGAGCCGAGGGGCCACTTCTTCCCCCTGCGGGGCAAGAACTACCTCAGGGACCGCATCAAGCTGAAGAACGAGAACCTGCGGCCCGTTTACGAGCTTGTGTCTGTGGACTTCTACAGCTCGGAGAGGAGGATGAGCCACGTGGCGAGGCGCCTCAAGCTCCCCTCCACGGATGGAATCCCCGAAGACTGCCCAGTGACCCCCCTGCTGGTGGTCAACTACCAGGCGCCCATGTACCCTGCAAAAATCTTCGGCAAGCCCTTCGATGGCGAGAGTCTGCAGGTTGTCGCCGTGTACAAGCTGAGGGATGGCTTCGTAGCCGACGAGGAGGTCGCCAAGGGGAACCTCCACCCCCATACTCTGAAGCTCCTGAAGGAATTCTGCGAGGATGCCACAGATGAGGCGACGGGCGTGCCCAGCAGGGACAGGCTGAAGATGATCCCTGCAATGCCAAACCTCGAGGAGTGGATCTCGAAAAAGACCTTCGGCCGGGCGGAGGCAGCCATCCTGACCAAGTGGCAGAACAAGCCGATGCTAGTTCGGCCCCAGGTGGAGTACCATGTGGGTCCCGAGTACATCGAGATAGACATCAACATCCACGACTACATCTACGCCACAAGAAGGTATTTCCACGCCCTGAAGCACTGCCTCAAGCACGGCGTGATGGACATGGCCCTGGTGCTGGAGGGCCGGCGACCAGACCAACTACCGGAGCAAGTGCTGGCGAGTATTCGTCTGCAGCAGGTTGACTTTGGGGTGAAATTTCCGCCCGTGCCACCACTGCCCAATCCTGATTCCATGCCCTCCTTGTAATCTATTTGCCCCTGTGTCTGCCGCAGGGCCCCCGCCCCCGACCCTTGCCCCTCCCCGTTGGAGAACATCACCATGGAGCTCTTTCGCAGTTCAAATTTGAACGTTTTTTTTTTCGTATACGAAAATCAGCTTCCGTCGCGTCAGTCAAACGGTCTTCCGGGGCAAAGGGCGAGTCTTCACCATGGCGGACGAGGCCAAGGAAGAGATTGCTGGAGAGGTCACAGAAAGCCCGACCGAGGCGGAGGTCGAGAGCCAGGAGGTAGCGGAGGAGGCAGCAGAGGAGAAAGAGGCGGAGGAGGCGCAAAGTGCGGCGGGGGATGAGGCCGGAATGGAGGAGGGGGGCGACGAGAGCGCTGCTGCCCAAGACGAGGGGGGAGAAGGTGAAGGGGCCGATGCGCCGAGCGCAGCAGAAGGCGGAGAAGGCGACAAGAAGGCCGACGACGAGGGGGCAGAGAGTGCGGAGCAATCGCCCGCAGCGGAGGAGGCAGCAGAGGACGTGAAAGCCGGCGCAGAGGAGAGCGAGCCTGCGGACGGAGAGGCCGAGAGAGAAACGGCGAGTGGAGAGGCTGGCCCAGCGGAAGGCGCTGAGGCCGAGGCGGAAGCAGAGGAGAAGGCAGAGGACGCCGCCGAGGACGCCGCCGAAGTTCCGAATGAGAAAGAGGAGCAGGCGGCAGGAGACGAGACGGGAGAGACCGGCGACGAGACCACGGAAGAGCCCGCCGCGTCCGGGGTCGATGACGCCAAGGACGACGTTGAGGTGGCCGAAGGCGCCGCGGTTGGCGAGCAGGGGGACAGCGATGCCGAGGAGGATGACCAAGACGGTGCGGAGCAAGGCGAGGAGGGCGAAGAGGGTGGCCAAGAGGAGGGAGGAGAAGAAGCCGGGGACGGAGAAGGGGAGACCGGGGAGGGCCTGGGGGACAGCGAGGAGGAAGAGGACGCCCCGCTGGACCCTGTTTCCCCCGGTGTGAACGAGCGAGACGTCATCAAGAACCTGCTTGCCGAAGCCTACGAGGAGGAGAACGAGCTCAAGGAAGTTAGCAAGGACCTGGAGCAGAAGATACTCCTGCTAGAGAGGTTCAAAACGCGCCGTGGCTCTGTCATCGGCTTGACCAGCAGCATCGTCCACGACATCGAGGCCAGGTACATGTCGAGCTTGCTCTCTTGGTCGGACTACATGCAAGAGGAGGCGAGGATTGCGCAGCACTACCAGACGGCTCAGATGGACCTTAGAATGCGGCTCGAGGACAAGGACAAGAAAGCCATCAAGCTTGAGGAGGAATACGCAGTGTTCAAGGAGGAGGTCATCAAGATGGCTGAGTACAGCAGGACGGGCAAGGGCATCCCGAACCACGTCGTGAACGAGGTGAACCTGCTCGAGGACGAGAAGGAAATCGAGAAGTCTAAGGTGCGCTCCAGGAACATCCACCTGCAGCACCAGCTGAAGGAATTGGAGAACGGGCTGAAGCGCAAGGAGGAGCTCGCGGAGGGCTTGCACCTTATCGACTTTGAGCAGCTCAAGATCGAGAATCAGAGTCTTAACGAGAAGATAGAGGAGAGGAACGAGGAGCTGCTTAAGCTCCGAAAAAAGACGACCACGACAGTGCAGGTCCTGACGCACCTCAAGGAAAAGCTGCAGTTTGTGCAGAAGAAGAACAACATCCTGGAGAGTGAGCTGGGAGACTTGGACATGCAGCTGAGTTCCAAGAGGGACAAGCTCCAGAGGGAGAAGCAGTCGCGGGAGAAGGCTCGGGACGACATCATGAAGCTCAGGGAAAAGTCAGGTCTTGTCACCGATCCGGTTTTGCTCCAGGACGTGGAGAAGCAGAAGCAGAAGAGGGAGTTTCTTGTCAACAAGGTGGACGAGCTCCAGCAGAAGTTGGTCAAGCTAGATACAGAGATCACGTTCACCTCCACTGTGTCTTGACAGATCCCCCTTTCATTGTTGGAGGCGAAGAAAAATATAAATTATGTGTTTTGTTGATTTACTTCATGAACATGGACTTCAAGACAGGCGCCATCACAAGACTCACGATGCTCATGAGCTTGATCAGAATGTTCAAAGCAGGGCCACTCGTGTCCTTGAATGGATCTCCGACAGTGTCTCCCACCACGGCAGCCTTGTGGCACTCGGAGTTCTTCCCGCCGAAAGCTCCTCCCTCGATGTACTTCTTGCAGTTATCCCACGCACCACCAGCATTCGACATCATGATAGCCATGAGCGCGCCGGAGATAATGCCGCCCGTGAGAATACCCACGAGACACTGTGGGCCCAGCAGCAGGCCAAAGACCACTGGAATGGCAATGGCCAAGACACCTGGTGCAATCATCTCCTTCAGCGAAGCCTTGGTGACGATGTCAACGCAGGCTCTGTAATCGGGCTTGATTCCGTCCGTTCCCTCGATCAGGCCAAGCCTGAATTGTCTACGGACCTCCTCGATGACAGAGCCAGCAGACTTTCCGACGGCGAGCATTGTGAAACCGCTGAAGACGTAGGGGGCCAGGGCACCAATCAGCAGACCAGGCATGACCATGTTGGTGCTGCTCGTGTCCACAATATCAGCCACAAGAGTGGTCGCGCCGTCACCAGAGACGTCCTTCTGGAACGCGACCAGAAGGGCGAGAGCAGTAAGAATCGCAGAGGTGATTGCGAATCCCTTTCCGGTGGCAGCAGTAGTGTTGCCAAGGGCATCAAGTGCGTCTGTCCTGTCCCTCACGATTGGCTCCAGCTCAGCCATCTCCGCAATACCACCGGCGTTGTCCACAACGGGGCCATATGCGTCAGTGGCAAGAGTGATTCCGAGCGTGGCAAGCATTCCAACTGCACTAATGGCCACTCCGTACACGCCGGCAAGGCTCAAGCTGACGACAATGAGGAGAGTCACAATCACAATTGGAGGCACAGTGGAGAACATTCCAACCGCGAGTCCTCTGATGAGCACAGTCGCAGGCCCGGTCTCCGCGGACTTGGCAATCCCCTGGACAGGAGAGTACGCCCCAGACGTGCAGTACTCGGTGGCGGCCCCGACGATGATTCCAGCGACGAGGCCAAAGACGATGACAATGTAGATCGGCAAAGGCGCTTCGAACTCCATGCTGGGCAGGATGAATCCGACGCAGATGACAAGCAAGATGGAGGCCGCCATGTTGCCAGACCTCAGGGCCTTGAGGAGCTCCTCCTGGTTGGCTCCCTCTCTCGTGTGGACGAAGAAAGTTCCAAAGATGGAGCAAAGAATTCCAGCAGCGCTGATGTAAAGAGGGAGGGCCACCCCGTTCAGGCCGAAGACTTCCAACCCCAGGCTTGAGGCGGCGATGATGCTCCCGACATAGGACTCGAACAGGTCGGCTCCCATCCCGGCGATGTCGCCCACGTTGTCTCCCACGCAGTCCGCAATCACCGCTGGGTTCCTTGGGTCGTCCTCAGGGATTCCGGCCTCGACCTTTCCCACGAGATCCGCTCCAACGTCGGCGGCCTTTGTGTAGATACCTCCCCCAACCCTGGAGAAGAGCGCGATCGTGGAGGCTCCGAAGCCGAATCCAGCAAGGCTGGACAGGGCCTCGTTGGGTTCCATGTAGTTTGTGATGATCATGTACACCAAGGAGATTCCGAGCGTGCCAGAGCTCACCACAACCATTCCCATCACGGTTCCCGTGTCAAAGGCAACCCTGAGGGCAGGGTCAAGACCGTGGATGGCGGCGGCAGCGGTCCTGACGTTACCCCTGACAGCAATGCTCATTCCGATCCAACCCGCACTGCCGGAGATGAGGGCGCCGACCACAAAGCAGAAACCGGTGGTCATCTGCCCCACCCCAAGGGACAGGAAGAGGGCGGTGGCAACACCAAAGATGAAGAGCCACTTGTACTCCTGGTTCAGGAACGCGTAGGCGCCCTCCTGGATGGCGCCGGCGATCTCCTTCATCCTGGAGTTGCCTTCTGGCTTAGCCATGACTCCCCTCACCTTCTGGTAAGCGAAGGCAAGCCCGATCACTCCGCACAGCATGGCCGTCATGCACGCTTTGTTGGCGTCCGGAATGGTGTTGTCCGCGGGCGCCTCGAGGCCCTTGATGTGAAAGAATTGGGCCAAGATGATCAGGACCGAGATGATGAGCATTCCCGTCCTCAAGGGCTTGGAAGCGAGAGCGGCCTCGATGCCGGAGCTGCTCTGGCTCGTGAAAGTCTTGGGAGGGGTAGCCCCGTCCTTCTCGATGTCCGCGTCATAGCTGCTCGGAATAATCTCGTCCGTGGACGCGATCAGCGCCTCCTGCTCCTCTCGCGCGACGCCTCTCTTCGCCATGGCGACAGTCGCTCGCTCACGTGAGCGGCCCTGCGCGGTCAGTCTCCTGGAGCGAGCCGGCGCTCTTTTTTCCTTGGTCACCGGATCTTGCACCCCCTTGCCCCAACCATTCAGTCCCAGTCCCAGAGAAAATGCAGGCGGCTCGAGTTTATTCCAACTTTACAAGGAAAGATTGCGAGACTCGAGACTCGTTTGGTTTTGGTGTGTCCCACGGGAGGACCCACAAGGCCACGACCATCATGCGGGGAAAGAAGCCAACAATGGAGGCGAAGGTAGGAGAGCCCC
>Ga0160423_10000641_pt1 | contig 28866 bp, 17 predicted proteins | sample CRUFie14St8metaG_FD_108191 | JGI IMG/M metagenome (GOLD analysis project Ga0160423, IMG submission 108191) | Marine microbial communities from the Costa Rica Dome - CRUD Field 142mm St8 metaG | ecosystem: Environmental > Aquatic > Marine > Oceanic > Photic zone | place: Costa Rica: the Eastern...
CCTACGCCCTCGCCCTTCCCCTCCTCCCCCCGAAAAAAAAAAAAAAAAAAGGCTCGCCGTCTCGGGCACAACTTCGTGGGCACGGAGCAGCTCTTGCTCGGCATGATCGGCGAGGGCACCGGAATCGCGGCCAAGGTCCTCAAGTCCCAGGGAGTCAACCTGAAGGACGCCCGCGTGGAGGTCGAGAAGATCATCGGCAGGGGAAGCGGCTTTGTTGCGGTCGAGATCCCTTTCACCCCAAGGGCGAAGCGCGTCTTGGAGCTCAGTCTCGAGGAGGCTCGCCACCTCGGGCACCACTACATCGGGACTGAGCACCTCCTTCTCGGCCTTCTGCGCGAGGGAGAGGGCGTTGCGGCCCGCGTCCTCGAGAACTTGGGGGCGGACGCTACCAAGATCCGCACGCAGGTGATCAAGATGGTCGGCGAGGAGAAGGAGCAGGTCGGAGCTGGGGTGGGTGTAGCTGGAGGAAACTCCAAGCTCCCAACCCTCGAGGAGTACGGAACCAACCTGACGAAGCAGGCCCAGGAGGGCAAGCTCGATCCTGTAGTGGGCAGGGCCAACGAGATCCAGAGGGTGACCCAGATCCTGGGAAGGAGGACCAAGAACAACCCTTGCCTCATCGGAGAGCCTGGTGTCGGTAAGACCGCAATCGCCGAGGGTCTGGCCCAGATGATCGCCGGGGGAGACGTGCCCGAGACCATCGAGGGCAAGCAGGTGATCGCCTTGGACATGGGCTTGCTCGTGGCCGGCACCAAGTACAGGGGAGAGTTCGAGGAGAGGCTGAAGAAGCTGATGGAGGAGATCAAGCAGAGCGAGGACATCATCCTCGTGATCGACGAGGTTCACACCCTCATCGGAGCCGGTGCCGCGGAGGGTGCCATTGATGCTGCCAACATTCTGAAGCCTGCCCTGGCCAGGGGAGAGCTCCAGTGCATTGGCGCCACCACCATCGATGAGTACAGGAAGCACATCGAGAAGGACCCCGCCTTGGAGAGGAGATTCCAGCCCGTCAACGTGCCAGAGCCCAGCGTCGACGAGACCGTCCAGATCCTCGGCGGTCTTAGGGAGAGGTACGAGATGCACCACAAGCTCAGGTACACCGACGAGGCCCTGGAGGCTGCCGCCCAGTACTCTTACCAGTACATCAGCGACAGGTTCTTGCCCGACAAGGCCATTGACCTGATCGACGAGGCCGGCTCCAGGGTGAGGCTGAGGCACGCCCAGCTGCCTGAGGAGGCCAAGGAGCTCGACAAGGAGCTCAGGGCGCTCCTTAAGGAGAAGGACGCCGCCGTCAGGGGCCAGGACTTTGAGAAGGCTGGACAGCTCAGGGACAGGGAGATGGAACTCAAGGCCCAGATTGAGGCCATCACGCAGAAGAACAAGGACGAGAAGCAGGCCGAGGACGAGGCCGCGGGTGAGTCTGGACCCGTGGTCACCGAGACCGACATCTCCAACATTGTCGCCAACTGGACTGGAATCCCCGTCGAGAAGGTGTCGAGCGACGAGAGCGAGAGGCTGCTCAAGATGGAGGATACTCTGCACAACAGGGTCATCGGCCAGGAGGAGGCCGTCGTCGCCATCTCCAAGGCCATCAGGAGGGCCAGGGTTGGCTTGAAGAACCCCAACAGGCCAATCGCCTCGTTCATCTTCTCTGGACCAACCGGTGTCGGAAAGTCAGAGCTTGCCAAGTCCTTGGCTTCGTACTACTTTGGGTCCGAGGAGGCCATGGTTAGGCTGGACATGTCCGAGTTCATGGAGAGGCACACGGTCAGCAAGCTCATCGGCTCCCCACCTGGTTACGTTGGGTACAACGAGGGTGGACAGCTGACGGAGGCTGTCCGCAGGAGGCCATACACGGTGGTTCTCTTTGATGAGATTGAGAAGGCCCACCCTGATGTGTTCAACATGATGCTCCAGATTCTTGAGGACGGCAGGTTGACCGATTCCAAGGGAAGGACGGTCGATTTCAAGAACGTCTTGCTCATCATGACCTCCAACGTGGGTAGCAGTGTCATCGAGAAGGGCGGTATGCAGCTTGGATTCCAGCTCCCAACCGATGACGCTGACGAGCAGTCCTACAACAGGATCAAGACCTTGGTGAACGAGGAGCTCAAGCAGTACTTCAGGCCAGAGTTCTTGAACAGGCTGGACGAGATCATCGTCTTCAGGCAGCTCACCAAGTCTGAGGTCAAGGAGATTGCGGACATCATGCTTAAGGACGTCTTCTCCAGGACGGAGGAGAAGGGCATCACCCTTGACGTGACGGAGAGGTTCAAAGACAGGCTCGTCGACGAGGGATTCAACCCAGCCTACGGTGCCAGGCCTCTGAGGAGGGCCATCATGAGGCTGATGGAGGACGGCCTTGCGGAGAAGATGCTCGCCGGTGACATCAGGGAGGGAGACTCGGTGATCATGGACGTCGATCCAGAGGGCAACATCACCGTTCTGAACGGCTCGGAGACCATGAAGGTCGAGCTCAGCGACACCCCAGCAGGAATCGCGTAAAGGAGTCGGGCTCCCCGAGACTCTGATTTAAGATACACAACACTGTAAATCCAAAACACATTTTGCTTTTAACGAAGACCACTTTGACAAACCAGCTTTGCAGAGGAAGACAGGAGGCACAAAAAATCACGTCTGACGTGTTACATGAGTTACTCGCTGGGGGCTTCCCTCGCCTGGATCTTCTTCACGCCGCCCATGTAGGGCTGCAGGACCTCTGGGATCAGCACCGACCCATCCTCCTGCTGGAAGTTCTCCAATATCGCGACGATCATTCGAGGCACGGCACATGCGGTCGCGTTGAGCGTATGCACGAAGACGTTCTTTGGCTTCTTCTGCCCCGGCTTGGCGCCAGGGCGGTACCTGATGCTCAGCCTCCTCGCCTGGTAATCCGTGCAGTTAGAGGCGCTGGAGATTTCCCCATACCTCTCCATCCCTGGCATCCAGGCCTCTACGTCGAACTTCCTGTACGCGGGAGCCCCGAGGTCGTGGCTGGCCATGTCCATCACCTTAAAGTGCAGCCCGAGCTCCTTGAACATCTCGACCTCGATGTCGATGAGCTCCTGGTGCAGCTGATCGCTCTGCTCCGGCGTGCACACCACGAACATCTCCACCTTGCTGAACTGGTGGACCCGGTACAGCCCCTTGGACGCCGACCCAGCAGCGCCAGCCTCCGTCCTGAAGCACCTGCCGAACCCCGCCATCTTAAGGGGGAGGGAGTCCTCCTCGAGCAACGAGTTCATCACAGACCCTCCCAGAGGGATCTCCGCAGTGCCAGTCAGGCACAGGTCAGAGTCCCTCACCCCGTAGTTCTGGGTGTTCTCGGCCCTGGGCTGAAACCCACACTTCTCCAGGACCTCCGTCCGCACGAGGTCGGGGGTGATCATCGGCACGAACCCCCTCGCTACGGCCTTGCCCATGCTGTAGTTCACGAGTGCCAGCTCCAGCAGCGCGGCCTCGTTCCTGAGGTAGTAGAACTTGCTCCCAGTCACGCTCGCGGCCGACTCGAAGTCGATGAGGTCCAAGGACTCCCCGAGCTCGAGGTGGTCCCTCGCCTTGAAGTCGAATTCGGGCCGGCTGCCCACGGTCTCCAGCAAGGTCGAGCACTCCTCGCCACCCACCGGGACGTCCGGGTGGGTCATGTTGGGAATCTTCTGCCCCTCCCTCTGCAGCTCCATCTGAACCTCCTCCACGGTCCCCTCGAGCGCCGCGATCTGCTCCTTGAGGGACTTTCCGTCGCCGATGAGCACGTCCCTCTCCTCCTTGGACATCTTGCCCTTGAGCTTCTTGGCGTTGGCGTTCCTGGCCTGCTGCAGCTCCGCCAGCTCCTGGTTCCTCTGAAGGTACTTGGCGTAGAGCTCAGCCACCAGGCGCGGGTCCGCGGGGTTGTTCCGGTCCCTGCAGTTCGACTCCACCTCCTCCACGTTGTCGCGGATGAACTTGAAGTCCAGAGGGGCCTTCCACACAGCGGTCTTCTCGGCCTTCGAGCCGTGGCCGCTCCCCGAGACTACGCCGGCCTCGGTGGTGGCCTCGGCGACGGCCGCCCTGCATCGCCACGCCCGCGACGACGCGTGCTGGAGGTGGTGGTGGTGGTGGTAGCACGCGCTCCAGTGCATCCGACCGAGGTTCCCGAGGCCCGCGGCGCATCCGCCCACGAGGGAGACCTCCGCCCTCCTGCGGCCGGAAGCCAGGCAAAACGCCGAACCCACCTGCTGTTTCGTCCTCAGGCGCAGCGCGCCCAAGCTCTTCGTGCTGAGCAACATCGTGCGGTCCCCGAGCCGTGCACGACTCCTCTCGAATTCCTTTGAGGGGCGACCACACCACGCCACAAGCGCCGCACCTCCCGAGTCGTGCTCGCGGCCCTGTGCCCTCTCTCTCACCCCTATCTGGATGTCAAGCTCCCGGGCCACGAAACCAACTTCGCCAGCAGATTTTGTCGGAGAGTTTTTGAGCTCGAAAAAAAAAGGTCCTTTTTGTCTCGGCAACGACGAGGGGACGGGGAGTAACGCAGAGCGCTTCCGGCGAAGCCCTGCGACTGAAAGGCGACTCCTGACGCCTCGCTGAGGTCAGCCCACGGAGCCCTGCGCCAGGGCCGTCGCTTTCCCGGTCTCCGTTTCTTTTTCGGGAGCGCGCGGCGAGTTTTTCGTGCGAGCCGTAGCGCGAGACTCTCGAGAGAGAGGAAGGGAGGTTGACAGCTTTTCGAAGCGGGCGGAGCCATGAGCTTTCTCGTGAGTCCAGCGTCCTCGTCGGCCTCTCTTGTTCCTCCGCTGCCCTCCCCCGCGACCCTCTTCGTCAACCGCCCCCGCCCCTCGCCCTCGGCTCGACGCTGACACACCGCGGGTGAGCTGTCGCGTCCTCTTCCTTCCTTTCTACTAACGTGTTCTTCCTCACACTTTTGCGCCACGAAAACAGGACGTGGCCGGGGGCAACAACGCCCGCGGCTCCTACAACCAGATGACGGAGCGGGTGGACAGGGGCGGCGGGAGCGGCCGGGACCTCCAGGGCCAGGTCTTCCAGTTCACCACGAGCGTGACCAAATTTCAGAAGCAGGTCGCCCTGCTCGGCACGAGGCGAGACACCCAGGAGCAGCGCCTTAAGATCAACGCCCTGGGCAAGAGCATCAAGGAGCTCGCCAAGGAGATCTCAGAGGGCCTAAAGTCCTCCGGGGGTTCCGCCGCGCCCAACTCTGCCAAGCTCGTGCAGGACTTTCAGCAGGTGGTCAAGGAGTTCCAGAAGGTGTACAGGGAGTGCCTGGACAAGATGTCCACGACGATGCCGCAGGTGGACCAGGGCCAAAGGGCCGGCAGGCGAAGGAACAAGGCCCCAGGAGGCGCGCAGCAGGGCCCGCCGGACCTGCTTGGGGGGCCAGGCTCCTCCGAGGATCCTGGTGTGGCGCAGGAGATGGAGAGCCAGATGCTTCTGGACAACCAAATCGACCACCACGACGTGCTCATCGCGGAGAGGGAGGAGGGGATCCGAGAGATCCAGGGCCAGATCGCGGAGGTCGGGGATATCTTCCAGGACCTCGCTGTCCTCGTCAATGAGCAAGGGGACATGGTCAACGACATAGAATCAAACATCATCTCCTCGCACGGGCACACCCAGCAGGCGGGGAAGGAGCTCATCAAGGCGGCGAGCCACCAGAAGTCCGCAAGGAACAGGATGTGCATGATCGCGGTCATCATGGTCGTCGTCATCATCGTGATCGTCCTCCTGATGCAGTGACAGGCACACTTGCGGGAGGAAGGACTCAAAAATCACAGATCAAATCATTTGTACTTTACACAAACTTAAAAAAACTTGTTCTTCTTTTCGCCTTCTCGGCTCCCTCCCTCTCCCCCCTCTCTCACAAAACTACAAAAATACTTGTACCGGGTTGCCTAACCACAGTCGCCTATTATTCACAAAAGGACTCCCGCATGATCGAGACCAATTTTTCCGGCTGATCGGTGTGCACCCAATGCCCGCTGTCCTCAAGGATGTGCACGTTCGCCCCGTTGCTCTCGATCCTGTGGTGGTCCGCCCCGGCCCACCGGAAGGTGCTCCTCTCCGCCCTCACGAAGTCGATGCTCAGGCCCTGAGGAGGAGACTCCACGACGCTCCAAAGGTCAGAGCTCTCGTACGACTCGTACATGTCTCTGATTCCGTGGAGGTCGAAGATCCAGCCGTACCCGTCGCCCGAGGGGTGCACCTCGAGGTTCGTCGCCACCCACGCCGCCACCTCGAACGAAAATCCGCTCTTCGTCAGCGCCTGGACCAGCGTGTTTGGCGAGGACACCGGCAGCGGGATGCCCAAGAGAGTCTCGATCAGGTCGCGGGGGTGGTCGGAAGACCCTGGCTCCTGCCTGACGTCTCCCGGGACCGTGTCCAGCACCCACACCTGCACCGGCCTGGGCAGTGCCTTCGAGCCGAACTGGTCGACCATCTTCATCACGACCTTTCCTCCCATGGAGTGCCCGATGAGCATCTTGGGAAACAGCTCGAGCTTCTTCAGTAGCCTCAGGACGTCGGAGGCGGCCCCTTCCACCGAGTTGGCCTGCCCCGACGTGGCGAGGCCGTCCACGCTGGCGGAGCTGCCGTGGCACCGCAGGTCCACGAGCAAGAACTGCCACGCTGGGTTCTCCCTGGCGAGCTTCCTGGCAAAACCCCTGAGGTTCCTTCCGGAGCCCAGAATGCCGTGCACCAGCACCGCGGTGGGGACCTCCACGCTCGAGGAATCGCTGAACTGCACGAGGGGACCCTTGACCACCTCGTACTCGATGTGGGACGACCCCACCCTCCTCAGGCCGGCCGGCCCATCTGGCACTGGGTGCACTGCTGACGTCGGCGCCACGCTGGCCCCGGCGCGGCAGGTCAAGGAGGCCTCGGACAGGGGCCTCGGGCGAGCCGCGGAGTGCGCCCTGACGCTCTCGGCCGTGCACCTCGGCCTGGACCCGGAGGTCGTCGCCGCCGCGGCGCGGGACGGGCGGTAGGGGGTTCCACGCGCGAGCATAATACTCGTATAAACCACTCTCGTCTCCCCTTGTTTGTTTTTGCCAGGCGTTTTTGCCAGGCGTTTTTCGGCGCGTTTCGCCAGAGCGAGGGGGAGAGACCGAAGGGCTGAGGGCGCAAGGCCGAGGTCTGGACCCCCCGAGGGGAGCGAGGGCGCCAAGCCCGGGCGTCAAGCGAGGTACTTGAAGGCTCAGTTCAAACCAGAAGCTTCCGCGCGAGGAGCTGAGTTGTGTCAGAGATCTCCTCAACCATTGGATTCTTGGGAAACTCGAGTCACGGATTGGAGTTTTCGTGACGATGGACTCGAGACAGGCTACAAATTTCCGCGGAAATTTTGCTTTCTTTTTTTTTTTTCTCGCCCAAAAGATCTTGCCCTCACCTGATGCTATCACCCATGGTCGACAAGCGTTACTGAGAGGAAGACCTCCTGAGCGAGCGACACTGAGGGGTATGATGTCCGGGGCGACGGAGAGGACCGCCCTTCTAGGGGTTCAGTCGCGGGGCGAGCCGACGCCTCTCCCCCTGCCGCTGTCCCCGTGGTGCCCTTCCGGCCTGCTGGCGTCGCCGGACGACGGGAGCCCTAGGAACTCGTTGCTGGGAACCGCGCGCGGCACGGACACCGTGCTGATCCAGGACGCGCTCGACTCCGAGGGGAACGCCGTGAAGGACAACAAGGAGATCTACATAAGCTGCTGCGACGCGCTGGGGCTGGGTTGCATGGTGACCCGAGCCTTCGTGGACTTTGGGCTTCGCATCGTTTCCTGCGACTTTTCCACGGACGGTCGGTACTGCTTCATCATGTTCAAGGTGGAGCCGACCCCTAGCCCGACATCAAAAAATGTCGAGAAGGACTGGGGCCTGCTCAGGGAGAGCCTCGTCAGCATCTGCCCCGCGGACTCTCTCGGCGCGCTCTACTACAAGCCAAAGTTCCCCAAGGCCCACAAAGCCCAGTTCTACCACATCGTGACCGTGAAGTGCGAGGACAGGGCCGGGCTGATCAACTGGCTCATGTCCAACTTCTGGCGGTACAGCATGACCATCCACAGGCTCAAGTGCGTCACGACGAGCGACGGGGAGGCCGTCGATGAGTTTTACGTGAGCGACTCCAGGCCAGAAAGCAAAGAGAGCGCGTTTGAGAACATGGACAACATGGGCGCTCTGATTGAGTCCATCAAGAAGAACCTGGACGCAACGGTAACGACGACGACGATCCAGGACGAGTACGACACCTCCATCAGGAGGACGAGGAGGCTTAGCTACGGGAACGTGGCTACAATCTTTGAGAGGCACAGCGAGAGATCTCTTGCGTCGCAAAGCTTTAACTCCACCTGCACTCGGGTGTCTGACTCGCTGTTGGGGAGCCCGGCGAAATTCACGGACTTTGCGGACGCGATGTACTCCTCCGAGGCGATTGATAGGTATGTTGCGCATTTGCGCAAGGTTTGTGCGCGTCTCTTTTTCTCTCTTTTTTTCTTCTTCTGACTTTTGCTTCTGTGCGCCCATGAAAAAAGATACTGTACCGCATCTGTTGAGGTGGACAACTCCACCTCAACGGAGAACACAATCTTGAGATGCGTCTGTCCCGACAGGAAGGGCGTGCTGTATGACTTCTTTAGGCTACTGTCAGACGTCCGTCTGAAAGCAAGTTATGGCAGGATTGCCACTTCTTCGTCCATGTGTGAGTTTCCGCTTTGCGCGCCCTTTTTCTCTGTCTCGCCCTTTTCTTCTTTTGCTGACTCTCCGATTTCACTCTCTTCTTCCCCTCTTTAACCTCCTCTTTGCCGTGCTCTCAGGCGAGGCCCTGCTGTTTGTCAAGGACGGCAAGAATGGAGGGCAGATCCAAAACGAACAAGCTCAAGACAGGCTCAAAGATCTCATCTACAGTGTCATCGCCAGGCCTTTCCAGCTTCAGCTCGAGGCCTCGCCCATAAGGGACTGCATGGAGCTCAGGGTCGTGGCGCCTGTTGACGCGAGTGGCAGAGGGAGACCCAGAGTCATATATGACGTGACTACTGCCCTAAGCTGCCTGGACGTCCACATCCACGAGGCGGAGATGTACGTCACCGGAAAGCTAGAGGAGATCAATCAGACCGAGACCCACGTCTTCCACATCAAGGCGGGGAGGAAGGACTTGTTCGAGAGCGACGGTGAGTTTGACTTTCCAACCTCCAAACGTTATTTTCCTCTACCGAACACTAAAGCTTACACACACCCTCCCTCTCTCTCCCTCTCTCGACTGTCAGCCTTCAAGGAGGCCATCTACGAGCGCGTCTTTTGCGAGCTGATGGGAGTCATGAAGACGAAGAGGAACACTCTCGTGTCCCACTACCCAAGGGAAGCCCAGAAGAAGCTAACCAGGCTCTGCCCCTGCATGCGGTGGCTCACGAGTTAGACCTTGGTTTTATTTGGCAGAATGAGCTTGAACTCTTGTTAAACCTCGCCCCAGACTCTTGCCTCTGCCCTCGTGTCGGTCCTCCCTCTTACAGCCACGCCCCGCATCGTGATGCATCCTTCTCGCGGCCACTGGCCGGTCTGCCACTGCCAGATCTTCTGTAACTGCTCAGGACGGAGCGCTGCGGCAAACCATGGAGCTCGGGCCCGCCCACGAGGCGGGGGACGAGCCCCGGGTCCACGAGATCCTGTCGCAACTCCTGCGGCGCGCGACGGAGGTAAGCTCGCCTCGTGCCTTCTCTTCTCCAACTGACATGAACGAAAAAACTGACGACGGACGTCGTGGTCTGGCTCCCCAGGAGCAGACAGAGGAGTCGCTCGAGTCACTCGTGGAGGACAGTGTGCTCGCTTGCACCTTGTTCTGCTGCGCGAGCCTGTCTGATCGCTGCCGTCGGTCGGTGGAGGACCTCTCCAAGCTGATGGTCCTCCTGTGTAACAAAAAGGAGATCGTGTTGCTCCTCACGGACGTTCTCCGGAGCTTGGTCGCAGACGAGTGCGACGTCAGCTGGGCGTCCTTGGCGTGCGCGCTGCGCACGGCCTCCTCGGCGCTGCGGGGTATCACCAGGAAAAAGCACCTTCACTTGCTGAGCATCGCTGACCTCCACGTTCTCGTGTGCGAGAGGGCTGCGAGGGCCCTGTTGGCGGGGGGTCAGGGGCCGGAGGAGGCGCGGGACTGCGCCTGGTCCGTGGGCTTGGTCGTCGAGGATGCCTCAATCGTCTCCGTCGACCTAGGGTCTTCTGAGGAACCGACGGCCAGGAGGCTTCAGCTGCACTGCCTGTCCCTCCTTGGGTCGGTCTACGGCGCCGTGGTGGTGGAAGCCGTGGAGGATGACTTCAAGGGCTGGGCCGAGCTTACGTCAAAGTCGCTCGAGGCCCTGGGGGTTCGGAGTCTGGACGAGCTGGGGACGCTCGTGCTCGATGAGGCGGGCGACGCTGGCGCAAGCGGCAGCGGGAGTGAGGACAGCTGGGACGAGGATGAGGAGGACGGCGGGTGCCTCCAAGTCCATTTCATGGGGGCCTGCGCAGTGGCGGAGGCCTTCCTGGACGATGAGGTCGGGGTCAGCGGGGGCGACGGCCAGTCGGGGGCCGGGGACGCCTGCCTGAACCTCATGCGGATGGCCTCGATCTTCTTGGGTAAGATGATTGACAACGTTGAGGGTTTTCCGGGGGACAAGTCTCCAGCAGCCATCTCCAGGGCGCTGCACCTGTTGTACTCCTTCACGGCTCGCATCGAGGGCATGGGCGGGCTGGGCACGCCCTGCGTCGGGCAGCGCGACATCCTCGGGTTCCTGATCAGGCTCATGTCCCACTTTCCAGACAAGCCAGTGAGGATGAGGGCGAGGTTCTGCATGAATTCCTTCTTTGCCTCGCTCCGCCCGTCCCTGCGCTTCCTCGCAATGGCCGAGGTCATAGGGTCCTGTGAGTACCCGAGCGTAAAGGCAACGCTCCTCGTGTCGTTGAAGGACGAGGTCGCGGCGGCTTGGCCCTCCACTGCGGGCGAGGCCGGGGGGGACTCCCCCTTCCTGGGAAGGGCCGCTCTGGACTGTATTTTAGGGCCGCTGCACCAGATCGAGAGGCTACCAAGTGCGGGGGAAAAGAAGGACTGCCTCGAGGAGAGCAGCGAGGTAGTTGTCGCCTCCCTCAATGCCTTGAGGTTCTGGCTACTCAAGGAGAAGGCGGAGGGCGGCCACAAGACGCGGGTCCTGGACGAGGAGGTTGTCAAGCGTCTCTACTCAATGACCCTGCAAGCCGTAAGAGAGACGGCAGAATTGGCTCGAAAGGACCGCCAGAGGCCGCGGGGCTTCATGTCTCCAGTCATGAATTGCAACTTCTGCGCTCCGGGGGACGAGTGGAAGCAGCAGATCATGATGAATCTCCAGGCGGTAGGGATGGTGACTCAGCGGCTGAACGAGCTCCTGCAAAGCGAGGTGAAAAAAGTTTCTTCATAAACGACTTCATAAGACATTATTCTCAGCCTTTCGCATGCCGTGCGCCACCTCCGTGTGCATTCCCGCACACCCTCGAATCGACCGTCCTACGCCTACCTAACCTTCTTCCTCCCGCGCCCGCCCTTTGCGCTGCCCTTCCTCTTCTTCGCCGGCTGCTCGACCGGGGTGATGGTGGCGGGCGCCTCCCACTCTGGGAATGTGGAAACGTCCTCCTCGTCGTCAATCAGGAACATGATCGACCCCATGGCGCAGCCCACCTCGCGGGTCAGCATGCCCTCAAGGTATTTCACCGTGTCCGGGTTGGCGGAGGACTTCTTGCCCGTGGGGCCGTACCCGAGCTCCTGGTGAAGGGCGGTGCCCCAAGTGATCGCAGATTTCTCGGCGGCCACGGCAAAGGTGCCGTTCCCGCAAGCCACGCTTCTAATGTTCCACCCGTTGAGGTCCATCAGCGGCTTGGGGTACATGGTCGTGTCCCCAGTTGCCTTGGGCTTCCCCCAAAGGTACATCTGCCCTCCCTTGATGGTGGCAAAGCTCGTCATGTTGCCGCAGGCGATCTTGCTGTCCATGGGTAAGGCCATGCGGTGGGTGAACACCTCGATCTGCCTCGGCTTGAACTCGTCCTTCTGCTCCTTGTGCCCGAGCCTGCCGTACCCGCCGTTGCCCCACGAGTACATGTGCCCGTCAGCGGTCAAGGCGAGCGAGTGGTTGTTTCCCGACGCGATCTTCAGGACCTTCTTGTCCGCCAGCGCAGCGATCATCCTCGGCGCGGGCTGGGGCTGGAAGTACATCTTCAGCGACGATTCGCTAGAGTTGTACTGGTTGTCGGTTCCGTGGCCGAGCTGGCCGAACTCGGGGCTCCCCGCGGACAGGACGCCGGAGCCAGTGAGCCACAGCGTGAACTCAACACCACAAGTGACGGAGCTGCAGTCCACCACCTGGTTCTTGATGGGCTCAGAGTGGATCTCCTCCTGGTCCTTCTTCTTTGACAAGATGCTGAACTTGCAAGACCCCAAGCCCAGCTGGCCCATCTTGTTGGTCCCGAAGCTGTAGGAGGTCCCGTCGGAGAGGAAGACCACGCTATGGAAGCGGCCCGCCGCGCCACCGACAACCTTCTTCCCCGCCAGAGCTCCCTCCACCAGCTTGGGCTCGCTCGTGTTCGTCGTGTGTCCCAGACCGAGCTGGCCCTTGGCGTTGCCGCCCCAGGACCACACCCTGTCCTGGGCATCGATCAGCATGCAGTGCTGCGCTCCGGAACCGCCTAGAACGTGCTTGACCTTTACGCCGGAGAGGCACTTGAAGCGGGTTGGGGAAGGTACGTTCTGCAGTTCCAGGGCAGGCTTCGCGGTCACCTTCCCGAGCTTTTTGCGAGAACCGGGTTAGAACACTTCGTTAGTCCAACTCGGCTCGCACGCGCAGAGAGAGAGAGAGAGAGTAGATCTCGATCATTCGCAAATACTCACGACGCTGAAGTCCGTGCAACCCGTGAAGAGGAGGTTCCCTTTGTACTCCTCCTCCGCATCCTCTTTCGTCGCGCCGTTCGCCATCGTTTGGAAGCTCCGGTCTACGCCTTGTCTCGGTGGTGCGATCGGGTGCGATCGGTTGTGCCCTGCTTTGGCTTGGCGGGAAAAACCGATTCCTCCTGCTCCGGGAAAGTTTGCTCCGTGAGAATGCGATCCTGGAAAAAGCTTTCGCTGGAGAAGCCGCCAGTGCAGAGTTGCAGAGTCGAAGGAGGGGCAGGGGCCTGGGGAGGGAGGAGCCCGCCGGAGCGGACCTCGACGGCAGGGTCGCGGAGCGCCAAACCAATTCGCAGCTGCGGCTCCAAGCTTCGCCATGGCCGGCAAGGCGCATAGAGCGAGGAAGGCAGGGGCCAAGGCGAAGAAGAAGAAGGACAAGAAGTTGAAGAAGCACGAACAGCAGGTCTCGGGGGATGGTGGGTCCAGTCTTGCGACCTCGTCGGGTGGCCGGGTCAAGAAGATCCTCACCAAGGAGCAGCAGCGGATCAACAACCCAAAGGCCTTCGGCGTCAAATCGTCGCTCCGCGCCAGGCAGAACCGGGCGAGGCAGGCGGACCGCGAGCAGAAGCGCCTCCACGTCCCTGTCCTCGACAAAACCCCAGACGAGCCCCCACCGATGGTCGTCTTGGTTCACGGGCCGCCCGGCGTGGGCAAGTCCACCGTCATCAAGTCCCTGGTGAAGCATTACGCCAGGCAGAACATCTCGGACACGAAAGGTCCCATCAGTGTGATCTCGGGCAAGAGCAGGAGGATCACCCTGATCGAGTGCCCGAAGACCCTGACCGGGATGATCGACGCCTCCAAAGTGGCCGACCTGGTTCTCCTCGTCATTGATGGAAACTTTGGCTTCGAGATGGAAACGTTCGAGTTTCTAAACCTGCTCCAGGTCCACGGATTCCCCAAGGTCATGGGAGTCCTCACCCACCTGGACATGTACAAGAGCAAAGACAGGCTGAAGAAGGTGAAGAAGGGGCTGAAGGCTCGGTTCTGGAACGAGATCTACGAGGGGGCGAAGTTGTTCTACTTCAGCGGTCTTATCAACGGCAAGTATCCCAAAAGGGAGGTGCTGAACTTGGCGCGCTTCATCTCCGTGCAGAAGGTGAGGCCGCTGACGTGGCGTAGCCAGCACCCCTACGTTGTCGCGGATAGGATGGAGGATATAACGCCGCCGGACGTGATCCACGCGGATCCAAAGTGCGACAGGGACGTGTGCCTGTACGGGTATGTGAGGGGGAGCAACCTCAGGCTCCAATCGAGGGTCCATGTTGCGGGGGCGGGGGACTACGATGTGATGGAGGTCTCTGAGCTCCCGGACCCGTGTCCGCTGCCAGAGAAGGGCCACCGGAAGTCGCTGAGTGACAAGTCGAGGCTAATCTATGCGCCTATGGCGAACTTGGGAAACTTGACGTACGACAAGGATGCAACTTACATCGACATTCCGGACTGGAAGGTGCAGTTCTCCGGCTCGAAGGTGCCGGGCCAGACGGACGGTTCCGGAGAGCAGATGGTCATGGACCTCCAGCAGACAGGGGAGACCGTGGACGAGAAGCTGAACCAATCCAGCATCCAGTTCTTCACCGGCGGAAGGAGTGTCCTCGCCGGGGACATGGATGACTCTGACGAGAGCGGCAGCGAGTCAGAGGACTATAGCTCGGGCGAGAGCTCGAGCGACGAGGAGGGGGAGGAAGGCGACATGGACGGGGGGAGGGCTCAGTTGGAGGAGGGAAAGGGAAGCAGAATCAGGAGAAGGGCTGTCTTTACCGAGGATCATGATCAGGTAAAGGGCAGAGCCTTTGAGTCTGACTCGGACTATTCTGACGGCTCGGAGGACGAAATGGAGCAAGGAGGGTCCTTCTTATCCGCTGAGGCTGGTGCGCAGTGGAAGGAGAGGATGGGGAAGAACATTGCCACAATTTTCAGCACAAGGGCCTCAGACATTATGAATCTGGTGTACGGCAGTTCGGGTGCGAATGCGAGTGACGAGAGCGATTCCGAGAGCGATTCTGAAGACGGGGATGACCTGGACTTCTTTAAGCCCGTGGGCGCCCAAGGGACGCTCTCCACATTGTACGAGTCAGATGACTGCTCCAAGTACAGGGTCAAGCTCGACGAGGACGCATGGAGGGAAGATGGCGACTTTGAGTCCATCCGGAATCGGTTTGTGACGGGTGACTGGGAGGCAGGCAACGAGAGGGGGGAGCTCAGGCCGCAGGACGACAGTGGGAGCGACAGTGAGCTCTACGGCGACTTTGAAGACCTTGAGAGCGGGGAAAAGTTTGAGGGAGAGAATGAGGACAAGGAGGAGTCCGAGCTTGCTATCAGGAAGGCTGCCAAGAAGGCCGCCTTTGATGAGGACTACGACGCCTCTGGCCCGACGACTGATGGCGAGGCAGGTGTGCCAGAGGAGAAGGAGGACCCTACCTCCTACTTTGACATGATAAAGCAAGACATGAACGAGAAGTACTCCAGGGCTAGGGCCGAGCTTGATGCAATGGATCCGCAGATGAGAGTCACCATGGAGGGCTACCGGCCAGGAAGCTACGTCAGGCTGCGGTTTTCTGGAATGCCCTACGAGCTCGTGAAGAACTTCGATCCCACCTCACCTCTCGTTGTTGGTGGCCTTCTCAACAATGAGCACGCCGTGGGACTGATGAGGTTCAGGCTGAAGCGCCATAGGTGGCACAAGAAAATCTTGAAGAATAAGGACCCTCTGATTTTTTCCATGGGCTGGAGGCGATTCCAGTCTATACCGGTGTACAACCTGCAAGATGTTGGAGGGAGGTACAGGATGATCAAGTACACTCCGGAGCATATGCACTGCCTGGCGACTGTCTATGGCCCACTGGCTCCCTTGAATACAGGTCTTGTAGCCTTCCAGACGCTAGACGCCAGTCAGGCAACCTGGAGAATAAGTGCGACCGGGACCGTCCTCGATTTTGATCACTCTTCAAAGATCATGAAGAAGCTCAAGATCGTGGGGACACCCCTGAAGATCAACAGGAACACAGCTTTCATCGAGGGTATGTTCAACTCGGACCTGGAGGTGGCAAAGTTTGAGGGCGCTGGAATCAAGACTGTGAGTGGAATTAGGGGGACGATAAAGAAGGCCTGCAAGGTGCCTGGGAAAAAGGGTGTGGCGAGGTGCACGTTCGAGGACAAGATCCTGTACAAGGACATCGTCTTCACCAGATCTTGGGTGCAGGTGGAGGTGCCTAGGTTCTACAACCAAATTGGAGAGAAGCTCTTGACCGCCCCCTCATCCTTATCTGCGGCAGCGAATGCTGCCAAGGAGGAGAACACGTTCATTCCGTGCAAGGCCTTCGAGGGCGGCCGGGAGGGCTACGTCTTCAAAACGGGAGACCTTGGTCTCGGGTATTACTTGGATGGTTCTCACACTGGGGAGGGAGGTACTTCGGACGACGCATCAGTTCCAATCATGAAGACGGTTGCCCAGCTCAGGAGGGAGAAGAACTTGGGCGCCCCCGTCAACAGGGACAGCCTCTACACGCCAATCGAGAGGGTGAAGCGAGTGTTCAATCCCCTTCAGGTGCCCGCGAAGCTCCAAGCTGCGCTTCCGTACAGCTCCAAGCCAAAGCTTGAAAAGAAGCGGAAGAGGAAGACTCTAGAGGCGAGGAGGGCCGTCGTTCCTTCTGCGTCCGAGAAGAAGGCTTACACCCTCATGCAGCAGCTGCAGACGATCAGGAACGACAAGGCTGCGAAGAAGAGGGCAAAGCGTGCCGAGGCCCTGGAGAGGGCGGCCAAGAGGAAGCCAAAGGAGGAGGCATGGAGGGAAGAGCTGAAGAAGGCGGAGAGGAAGAGACGGTACACCCTGCAGGGGCAGGCAGCAAAAAGGGAGCAGAGGAAGCTGAACCGATAAGTGTATCAACTGAAAAAATATATCGTTAATCGAATAAAGTCAAAGAAAATGGTTTCAGAAGGCCCTCAGCCACGATCACTCGTTCATGCCCAACGCGTCCTTCACCAGCTTTGGCCCCGTGACCATGAAGAGGGTCTGCCAGACACCAAGTCCCCATCTCGGAACGATGCCCTGGAAGAGTCCCTTCACGCCGTTCTCTCTGACGACCATCTGCATCACTCTGATCATATTCAGCTTCGACTGTCCCTGGTCTGCACGGGCCTGGGCCTCTATCCTCGCAACCTCGAAAGGATGGTTCCAGCACGAGAGAGACCCTCCACAGACTCCGGCGAGAATGTTCTCCCTCGTCGTAAGCTTCGCGTTCTCGTCGCCGTGGAACATGATCTTGAACCTGTGCCGCACTGCCTCCGTGAAACCTTGCCTGGACGCCCAGTTCGTGGCCTGCCTGAAGGCGATCGCGGTCCCCCCGGGGTAGAAGCCGGCGAGGCCGTTGGTCCTGTACACCCGCGAAACCCTCTGCATGGTGCTCTCGTTCGTCGTTCCCGTGACTGCTCCGGTCACAAGGAATGTGCAGGGTCCCATCACGCTCACCTGACAGATTCCTCCTCCCGCGCCGGCCACGACGCCGGCAAGCGTTGGGTCCATGCCGCTCTTCAGGGAGTACGTGAGAATGCCCTCCTTTGCGTACAACAATATAGCGCCCTTCGTAGCAGACTCGACCATCTTCGGCCCGGTTCCCTTCCAGAAAGCCGTGATCCCCCCCTCCTTGTATACGTTCGCGAAGCTGGTCAAGGTCGACTCGTGTCTGAACCGGCCCATACGGGTCTTCCATACCTCGAAAGGCATTCCGAGAGAGGCCGCCTCCAGGCACTGGAGCGTCGGCCCAAGGACAAGGTCGCGCCAGTCGCCCCCTCCCTTCCTCCTCTCCAACGCGGCGAATGCCACCGTCGTGTTGAATCCCTTGGTTCCGCTAGGGCCAGCCATCGTGTTCCTCTTGTTCGTCGATCGATCGCTGGGTCTGCGCTGCTGGTCTGCGCTTTTCGCTGCTGCGTTGGCCCAAAGACAGATTTTTTTCTCTAAAGCAGAAATTTCTGAATTTTTCCAGGGTGGATGCAGACCGATGCTCACCGACCACCGAGGGTTTCTCCGGTTCACATAGCTGCGACCTTCGGGAACGGAGTGCGCAGAAAGGTGCCACAAGGTCCGGTCTTTGTAGCCTGGACGCTCAAGTCAGTACAGGGGGGCCACCCTAGGACTGCGAGCTTTAACACCCAGGGCGAGTCGAGCCGCCTTGTTGGGGGGTGAGTTGGCGCGCGTCCTTGGAAAAGGGGAGGCCGCAGGGCTGGACTCGGTTGGGCAAGCCTTCGTCAATCACACTGACAGGAGTGGGGGCTGGGAGGACACCAGCAAAGTCGCAAGTCTCTGCCTGGAAAACATGTTCAGAGCTTGACAGCACACTGGATTTTGGACACGAGTGCTAGTGTAAGTGTAGTCCCTTGGGCGCGCACCGAGAATCCGGAGAAAGAGAGAGAGAGAGAGAGCGGGGTCGTCGGTTTGGTCTTCGACCGGCGCGGCTGACGAGGAGGAACGCAGCGCAAGACAAGAACTGACTCGATCATCGACCGCGCCCTCATCAGTGAGTCTCAGACCAAGTTTTGCAAAACCAAGGCCCTTAGACTGCTTGAAGAAAGGGGAGGGAGAAGATGGACGACGTTGATTTTTATGACTTCTTGGAGGAGGACCCCAACGAGGTCCCCGCTGCCCCCGCGCCGGCGGACAACAATGAGTCGGACAAGAAGGAGAAGAAGAAGGGAGGCTTCTTCAAGAAATTTTTCAAGTGATAGGGACTGAAGACACTGTGCCGTCGTGTACGCTCATGGAAGGGGCTTTTGGACACAAAGCAAGGACTGGCCAAAGTGTCCGTTTCAGCAGACAGTGTCACCACGATAGGTGGCTCATCGTCATCAGGCACGGGAAGTCTCTCTGGGCGCAATAAACATCCTGTAAACCTACGTTTAGAAAGAAGTGAGCAGCGCGCGTGGTGCGGGTGTGCTTGGATAGCGAACATCCAGGCCAGGGCCAAAGCCGATTCCTGTCGCCCACTCACAGGCGCCCCTCCCGGCCAGCCTCGTCGCGGTCTGTCCGCCAGAACATCTCGCAGCAGTCCAGCATTTTCTCCTCAAGTCTTTTCTCCCGAACATTTCGGAAGGTGAAGACCACACCCCCCTTCTCCTCCGTCGATTAGGAGGTCTGCGCGAGGATTGATTTCTCGGGAAATGGGGCGGGGCACACGCATTGCCTCATTTGTGTTTTCGCTAATCAACACCAAAGACGCCATTTTGGGGGTCATTTTGGACTTAAACCAAACCCAAAAATCTTTTCACTGACCATCAGCGGACGATTTACTCTTTGATTCAGTTCCGCCTGTTTAGTAATACTGTCTTAGTTTCCAGAGTGTTGGAGGTCCATAGCTTGTCTCGCCGTGCAAAGGCGGTGCCTTGGAAGCTTCTTCCTTAAAGGATCAAACGAAAGGACTCTAGTTTTGCAACGGCGCTTCAAAGAGACACAGCCAAGAAGAGACAGGAGCGGCCGGCAAGAAGAGACAGGAGACGCCAAGGTAAGCGCTTGGGCAACCAGGGCACAGAGGGCGCTGGCGGGATGACCAGGGCGCGCCTCCCCTGAAAGTGCGCGCCTCGTCGCCGCCGGCTCAACTTGTTGCGGCGGATGACGACCGAGTGACGCCAGGACCGAACGAAACACCTCCTCGAGGACTCGTCTTCGAGTTCGAGCGACACGCGCTTCCTCCGGAAGAGAGAGGCTGGTCACGGGTCGGCGTGCGTGTGAAGGGGAAAGCCGCGTGGCCGTGCTCACCGCGTTCACAAAACTGACAGTCGACCCTCTATTCTCTATTTTTTTTCCTTGGAACACAGATGCCTGGACAGGACGAAGTTGACTTTTACGACTTCCTGGACGAGGATGGCTAACGATCAACGAGGAGTGACCCGAGCGCCTTTAGATGCCAAGAGTCTCACTTGAAAAAAAAAGGGCAAGACAGCTCTCTTGGTGGGTGCTCGGTGAGTTTTGAGTTTTCCATGTAGTTCAACTGTAGAATTTCCAACAAGAAGAGAACAACCTCAAGTCTGGCGCTAGCTGGGCCAAGCTTCGATTCGCGGTATCTGTCCCATGCATACACGTTGCACTCATTTCAAGCCTCATCGCCCTCTGTAAAGCGGGGAGAGCGGAAGTCCAAACCTTGTTACTTGTGATCTTTTGCCGTCGCCTCGCTGTACTCGACTGACTAATTGTAAAGGAACCTAAAGGCCACACCTGATTGGACCTTTGTGTGGACCACGATAAGGCAGTCCATTGAGAAGGGGAAGTCGTACTTCCGCATAACATTACAAACCATTAGATTAAGCCTTTAGCTATTGTGGCGCTGGTTGTGATGACACACACCATAATCTACTTATTTTTTTTTTTCAGTTTAACCCAAGCCAGACTCTCTCAAGCTCGAGGAAATGAGCATGGCCTTGATGACCTGGAAGACCTTCATAAAGTTGCCCTGGTCAATGGCAGACACTCTCTGGCAGACAAAATCCTTGGTGGAGGGTTTCAGCATCATTCTCTCGATAAATTTCTTGGAGATGAACTCGTATGCTGGCTCAACCTCGTTGGGGCCGTCGTAATCGGCGAACACGGAGGTCAGCGGGGTCATCTGGAGCTTCTGCTCGAGAAGATCGAACTTGTTGAGCAAGAGCACGGTAGGGATGGCGGCCAGCTTTGGACTGTGGAACACCCTCTGGAAGAGCTCCAGGGACTCAACCATCCTATCCTTGACGTTGTCCTCCTCCAAGTGCTGTCCGTACTCCGCGAGCGAGGCCACGTAAATGACAGCTCCGATGTTCTCCATAGCCTTCGCCCAGGTGGCTCTCTCCTTTCTCTGCCCTCCAATATCAATGAAGATGAGGTCAAGGCTGTCCACGGAGAAGCTGTACTCGTGAAGGCCGGTGGTGGGAGACCTGCACATCAAAATGTCAGTGTGCGATGGCTCATATCCCTTAGCAAAGATTCTCTGGGCGCTGTCGAAAAGGTCAAAGTCCCAAGGGGACAGGAAGTAGTTCTCGGCCTTGTACTCCTGGATCTCCTTGAGATCGCAGGCAAGGACGACTGCCTTCGCCAGCTGCTCATAGTGCTCCCCGTTCTCGGACATGAACTCGTACTCCTGGGAGGCGGCCTTCCTCAAAAGTTCCACGGCCTGTATGGACTCTTCCGACACGCTCTCGATGTCGTTCAGGGACTTGACAAGACGCTGAAGAATGTTGGACCTAAGCTTCTGCTTGACCTCATTTGTTTCGTTGATCGAGAAACCGCCCCTGTACTTGAGCTTCATCTGCTTCACGAAGGTGGTCTTTCCGCAACCACCACCTCCCAGCAGAAGCACACGGATGGAGGCTTTAGGTCCGGCGGAACTACTCGAGCCACAACCCATGGTGTCCGAAAGAAATCTTGGTTTCTGACTCGGACCTGATTCCACTCGCCAATGCGCAGGCTTTCTTTACGACTTTCCAGTCGTGGAGCCACAAAGGTAGGCCTTGCCAGACCCACAAAGTCTTGGCGTCAGCTTTGCGGTCAGCTAGCTGGCTCTGACCTCACCCTACAACGAACGAGTGACGCCTCGCCCTCCAGGTTCGATGTGCCACGGAAAAAAGATGTACGGGGTGGGATGGGAACCGCGGAGGAGAACAACTTGCTTTAGAAAATCTATGTATTTGTGGCCAACCTCGTTGACCCCGTTTTGGGATGGAGCGGAAATGTGGAATTGGGCGGCGCGACGGAATTCCATTTTCGAGACTATTCTCTTTTATCGAAAAGTCGCGCGAACACAAGAAAATTCGACCCAACCAGTTACAGGATCAGCTCCGCGCTGGGTTGCCTCGAGTGCCGCCCCTGAAGCGACATCTGCCCCTTGAAGGGAGTGAAGTCCATCTCTGTGAAGGATTTGCTCGGCTTGTTCTTGTCGTGCTGGGCTGCCTGGCCCTGGACACCATCACCACCGCCGAAGAAGCCCTTTACGGTCGACAGAAACGACGTCTTGTTTTTCTCCTTTCCCTTCTTCTTCGGCGTCTTCTGCGACTTTCTCTTGTTCCTGATCTTCTTGCCAGTCAAGAAGCCAAGCCCAGTCGTCAGCGACTTTCCAAGGCCCGGAACCAGGGAGTCGATCTCTTCTGGAATATCACCTAGGGCCGCCTCATCACCCTCTCCTTCATTCAGCAGGGCCAAGTTGTTCTCCAACCTTTTCAGCCTTGAGGCCAGGAAGAAGGAGAAGGAGGCAACCCCAAGGTCGAAGACCAGCGCAAAGCCCAGCGCAACCTCCACAGTGTAGTCAAATCTGTTGACGAGGACCAGGATGAGAGACCCATTTGCCGCCAGGAATACGAGGGCAAGGGCGAACCGCACCCCGGACAGAAAGAAGAGCCTGAGGCCAAAGTCCGAGATTAGGCCCGCTAGCGAGGGAGGCATCTCGTTCGCGTCCTCCTCCTCCTCCTCTCTGGCCTCGTCCGCCGCGACCTCCGCGGCCTCCTCAGCGAGGTCTCTCATGCTCTTCCTGTGCACAAGATCCTCCGGCAGTGGTGCCGGGGTTTCCACCACAAAGCTCAGCGGGTCCCCCACACTGGGGGTGTTGAGCCTGGGGCTGCTCGGCTGGTCTCCGTCGGTCGTAGCGTTGGATATTCTCCTCTGGAGGCGCTCCTCCGCGGTCGAGTCCAGACCGTCGTCCGTGAACCTTCGCAGCACTGGGTCGCTCCTCGAGTGCAGTGGGGTCTCCAGAATCTTCATGGTGGAGGCCTCCACCAGGTTGTAGAACACGTTCAAGCAAATCTGGACGAACTCGTCGAACTCCACCTGGGCCTTGGTGGAAGATCTGGGCGTCTCGAAGGAGGACGAGAGGAGGTGAACGTCGCAGACGTCGCTGATGGCCCTGTCGAGGTGGTTCTTGCCCACCAGCATGGTGATCTGCGGGTCAAACAGGGCCAGCTTGAAGTGAGAACCCCTGCAGAAGTGCATGGAGAGGTTCATCATCACCAGACAGGTCAGCACGAGCTGTCCAGTGTCGTCCAGGCTCTGACGGGTGGCCTTCATCTTCTCCTGCTTCCTCCTCCTGCCCTGCTGGCTGGGTGCTTTGGCGATGAGGGAGAAAAGGGCCCTCAGCCTGTCTTCCAGCTCCCCGCTCGAGAACATGATGAGCACAACCGCCAGCGTGTTCCTGTCGACCTTTCCGTCCGAGCTCAGGGACCCGAAGAGCTCCTGAAAGCCGCTGACTTTGACGAAGCGCTCCGCAATTTTCACTGCGAGACACGCAAAACGCGCGTCGCGGAGGACGGGAGAAGAGAAGAAGAAAAGGCTGGTTCAGTTTCCTCTGCGAGGAGTTGCTCCTGTTCGTCACGTTCCCACTCACCTGCCCTTAAGATCGGCACCGAGCTAACCCCTTCGCTCGAGCCACCCTCCTCATCCAGTTCCTTGTGAAGCGCGGTGATGGTTTCGCCAACGTCGGGCAGGTTCTCCAAGTCGCCAATGGCTTCCACGAGAGCCAAGACTTCCTTGGAGATTTTTTGCTCCTCCGTGTCCGTGAACGCGTGGAGGTCAATCTGGGCCAGGTTTTCACCGCCCTGCATCTTGTTCCCTCCTCCGTCAGACTGGACGCCTTTCCCTGCAACTCCCCACCCCCCTCCTCCTTCCTTCTCCTCCTCCTCCTCCTACTACGTTCTCGTCTCTGTGGTGCCCACCCTCCCGCGCGCCTCGATCGAGAGACTACGGAAGCCGTGCGAGCCTTTTTTGGCTTCGCGAGACGTATCTCTTTCACTCCGCAGCTGGTTCCCGCGCACCTGCCTTCATAGCAAGGCCTCGCTGCGTTCGCCTTCAGCTCTGAACCCCGCCTCGCTGGCAAAGGTGGCAATCTTGAAGATGCCCCCCGCGATTCGCAATTTTTCTTTGGCGAGCATCGACAGACCACGACGACAGACCACGACCAACAGCAAAAGCAAGAGTGTCATGCGGGGCGCTTGGGCGGCCGTAAGGCGCGTGCGGGAGGGGCTGGCCTCGGTTTCCTTGGCTCCCGCCGGGTCAACGGCGCGGGCTCTGAGTAGCTCTTCTTCCTCCAGCGACGAGATCGACGAGTTTTTGGACCGACACCTGTCCAAGGAGTCGAACACGCCGGGAACGCCAAAACAAAGCGTCGCGACGACGAGGCGGGAGTCGCTGGCGCTCTACAGGGACATCCTCCGCTTCTCGAGGTTCTTCACGTGGACGGACAACGACGGGGTTCCCTTTAGGTAAGATTCGGGCGCGGCGAAAAGATCTAGGAGCGAATCGAACCGCAGAATATGGAGGGACTGCATGTAACTGACGTAGTTGCCCCCCCCCAAAACCCTCACGCACCACCCTTCCGGGCGCGAAACCTTTCAGGGATCTAATCCGGGAGTCGGCCAGAAAGGAGTACGAGGCGGCGCGGTTCGAGAAGGACCCCCAGATCATTAACAAGCTCATCATCTCCGGTAGGGACTGCCTCGAGAAGTCGCTCCAGAACGTGATCGACAAGCAGCGGGAGATCGTCGAGCAGCAGCGGAGGACGCCGGGCGGGGGGGCCTTCGATTCTGACCCCAGGAACAATCCAAACTGATAAAGTATTAATTTTACCCCAATGCCGCGGTCAGCGCTTGTCGATATCAAAGTGTTCAAAGAACTCCTTCTCCAGGTCATGGAGCTCCCCACACACGATCAGGGAGTGGAGTGGCGCCCCGAGCACGTCGTCGACGTCGCTCCTGGACAGCCGCTCCAGGGTGCCGCTCACGATGACCTGGTCCTTTGCCCCCACTCTCGCGAGGGCGATGGCGGGCCGGTCAGGGGAGCAGGCGCCGTCCTTTCTCCTCTCCTCGATCTCGAGAAGCTGGGAGGCCGCCACGGAGGCCTTCATGAACGTCGGGGGCATGTAGACCGGCTTTCCGGTCTTGATCATCTCGTCAAAGTTGAGCTCGTGGACCTTGATGTCTAGCAAGCACAGCGTGTGCAGCCCGCCCTCCACCTTTCCCGCATTGTTTCGCAGGATCTTGTCATAAAAGCTGTCGCCGTGCCTCCAGGTCTCCGTGAAAAAGACGATCGAGACCGTCTCGCCGAACCGGTAGAGCTGGAGCCCGCACGCCCCGCAGGCGTTCATAATGCTCGCGTTGTGGACAACCTCCACCTTCACTCCCAAGCGGAGCGCCCTGAGGTACAGGTCGGTGTGCGTCGTAGCGCCGAAGGGGTCGCCGATCACGAGGAAGGCGACGTCGTCCTCACGGGCTTCCTCAATCACCTCCTCTATGTCCTCCTCGACCTTCTCCCTGTAAGCAATCTCGACTGGCTTGCCATAGAGTTCCTCCAGCCTCTCCTTCGAGATGCCCGGCAGGATGGACGTGTAAGACTCGAGGAGGATCCTCTTGCAGCCCTTAACGACCTCCAAGCCCCTCCTCGTGATGTCACTCTCGTCTCCGAGGCCCAGGCCGATTAGGTAGAGCATCGTGAACAAGTGTCCCAGCTTCGCGTGGAGCCGCCAAGCGTCCTGCTGTTTTTTTTTTCTTGTTGTGTGGGCGGCGAGGGGAACGATCAGATCTTCACGAAATTGAAATGGAGGAGAGGAAGAAAATAGAGGCGTTGGATGAAAGCCAAAGTTATGATTTCCTGCTCAACGAGAGGTAAGCCACAGAGACCCCCACGGCCGCCGCAGCAAACGCCCCCATCAGGAAGAGTTGCTGGGTTGTGGGCGGGCTCTTCGCGGGCAAGCTACAGTAAAGCGAGCTCAAGCAGGCCGAAATAAGGCTCGGGCGCTCCGGTTCCAGCGTGACGGCGGTGTAGACTTGCTTCTCACCTGCTGAGAAGATGTCCCTGAATGCCTTCGCCATTGTCTCGGGCGTTATCTTGGCAACGACATCTTCTTTCATATTTTTCCGAAAAAGGTAGGCCGTGTCCAAGCTCTTCGTCTGCCTGTACTTGCGGCTCTGGTATGCCATCTCAATGACGTCGATCCAGAAGGTATTCTCGTCGAGGGCAAGCTCGTATGCTCTCTTGTCCATCTCAAGCAGTGAATCAATTTCCTGCTGGCTCACTGGGTCCGTCCTGAGGCTCTTAATGACATCGAGGACCAACCTCGTCAGCCTTGCCCCGCAACCCGGCTCGCAGCTGAAGCTGATGGCCACGTCCCCCCTGGCTTTCCCGGAAGGAATCGCGGCAGACGACTCCACCGAGAAGGACGGCGAGACGCCAACTGAGTAGATTTCTCCACGAGAGAATCGCATCTCCCTCATCAACTTCATCTCCAGCAACTGGCACGCAAAGTGGAGCCAGAACAGCTCCTCCTGCGCACACTCCACCGGCTGGGTCTTAATACTTAGAGGAAAGGTGACCTGTGTCACCGAAATCGGGTCCACCATCTTGGATGTGATCACCTCCTCGACGATAGCCGTGGGCTGCGTGAAGGGAATCGGAATGATATCCTTGTAGGCGTCCAGGGGCTGGTTCTTCTCCGGATCCTTCACTTGGATGGATCCAACGTACTTTTCCAGAAGGCGAAGGAAGCCCTCGTCTGTCTTGGCACCCTCGATTTCATCTATGTCCCCAACGATGACGAGGGTGAACTGTCCTGGGTGGACAAATTGCTCGTTCCAAAACCGCGTGGCCTCCTTTGCGTCAACCTGGTCAAACTCTTCCAGAGTCCATGGCCTGAAGTAGAAGGACTTTCCGTAATTGATGAACTTGACTCGCCGGGCAAAACGGGTCATGGGGTCTCGCAGCTGGTGTTGAATGGCCTCCCTCACCATCTGCTTTACGGTCGTCAGCTCACTGTCTATCGCTTCCACTTCCGTTCTGAACAGCAAGTGTATCAGCTTTAGCGCCGTCACAAAGTCTCCGCTGGATTGCTCGCCTTCCAACTGGCGAGAGTAGCTCCTGACATTCGACCCCACGCCGCACCTCAGTCCAGCCAGGGCCTCTGATAGAAGCGGGGGCTTAATGCCAAATGCACCAATGTCAGAGGCAAACAAGGCGCCCACTTTTGCCGTGCGCAGCCGCTTCATCTCGGTGGGGCTTGGCTCGCCCTCAATTCCCTTAATCGACTGGGACAACCCCCCTTTGGCAAAGGCCTGAATGAGAACCTGGTCGTCCCTCAGCCTCGATCGTTTCCAGCAGACCCTCATTCCATTCGATAGGATGGCATCTTTCGCATCCAACTCGGAGTAAACACGGATGTCGTGCTTGAACTCCAAGTCATAATCGAGGTCAGCGTCCTTCAGAAGATCCTCGGGCGACATCCTCTGCTCGTCGTCTGGATGCCTTGCGATGTCCCCCGCGGCCTCCATTGCCACAACTTTTTCAACCACAGAGCGGATCTCATCAGTTTCCTTCAAGCTCTGCGCGTGAGGAGGCTCCACCGTCTGGATCACCATTCCCTTGTCTTTCTTGTACTCGTTCGCGACGGCCAACAGATCGTCCCCCGTGATGTTCCCGAGAAGAAGCTGGCTGATTCTTGCCTCCGTGATTGGGTCCGTCACGGCTTCACCCATGAGAAACGCCCCAACGTACTCGTCTCTCAAGTCATCACTTTTTCGCTTGGTTCTCTCCACGTAAGCCGTCTCGGCGTCCAACAGCAGCTCCTTTCTTGCCGCCTCCACCTCCTGCTTAGTAAATCCGTGGGCTCGAATTCTGGCCAGCTCAACGAGCAAGGACTCCGCGGCGACCAGCGTCCCGCCCAGCTTGCAGTTGGCCGTCAGTGTCACGCAGTCCGCGTTGCGGCACACCCTATCGTTTGAGTAGCTGGCAGTGAAGAATGGCTGCATGGACTCTTTGGAGTGACTCCGGCGGAAGAGTCTGGCGTTGAGCGCCGTTTCGAACATGTCCCCCACGACCATCTCCCTGAACTCATTTAGGTCCCACGTCGTTCCCAGCTGCTTCCAGGGCTTTATGAAAGACACGTGAACGCTGCTCTGCGTGGCCTCCTCGTCCGTTTGGCACAGGAACTGAGGCCTCTCGTGCTGCCTCGTTTCGAAGGATGGCACACGCTGGGAAGCGGATTCTGGCTTTCCCTCGCCGAAGGTGTCGAAGATCTTCTTTTCCATCTCGTCCATGGTCTCCGAAAAATCGCCGACCAGGATCACTCCCATGCGGTCCGGAGTGTACCACTTGTCTCTAAATTCCTGCACCGTTGCAGCGCTTGCCCCCTTGATCACCTCCTCGATGCCGATGGGAAGCCTGTTCTCGTACTTGGAGCCCTTCATGATGGCCTTCCAGTGGGCCTCCACCACCCTGGACTGCGACGTCCGGGATTGCCGCCACTCCTCCAGCACCGTGCCCCTCTCCAAGTCCAGGTCCTCCTTTGTCGCTTTGATCCGAAAGGCGAACTCGGACAGCACAAGGAGAGCCTTGTCCAGGGCCGGGCGGTCCTCGCCTCTCGGGCCGTCGCAGTTGCAAGGCACGAAGAGCTCGTACACGGTCTCGTCGAACGATGTGTAGGCGTTCTGGTCTGCCCCAAAGTCCGCACCAATCTCCTCCAGAAAGTTCACAATTGCGTACTTGTCGAAGTTCTCCGTACCTGCAAGAAAAGAGAGAAAGATAGAGGGTCAGCAAAGGTGTTGAAGCTAGTGGACCCTGGTGCTTGAGAGAGAAGAACTTGCCCCTGAAGGCCAGGTGCTCCAGAATATGCGCGACCCCGCGCTCCTTCTCGGACTCGTAGACGCTCCCCGTGTTCACTGCGAGCGCGAGGCTGCAGCGCTTTGCAGGGTATTCGTTCTTGCGAATAAAATATCTCAGCCCGTTGGGTAAGCGTCCAGTACGGAAGACTCCCCGATCCGCAGGCCCTAGAGGGATGGGGACGTCGTGCCCGCCAAGCTCTCGCTCCACATCGAGGGGATCCAGGCGCTTGAACGCCTTCGTCCGGCTCGAACCCAATCGGGCTGGTGCCCCGGAGGGCTCTCGTGTCGTCGCCCCTTCCATCGGCTCCACCGCAATCTCTCTCCTCAATTCTCGTCTGGCAGCCCCCCCCCTCCCCCCCCCCCCCCCC
>Ga0160423_10000642_pt1 | contig 28857 bp, 22 predicted proteins | sample CRUFie14St8metaG_FD_108191 | JGI IMG/M metagenome (GOLD analysis project Ga0160423, IMG submission 108191) | Marine microbial communities from the Costa Rica Dome - CRUD Field 142mm St8 metaG | ecosystem: Environmental > Aquatic > Marine > Oceanic > Photic zone | place: Costa Rica: the Eastern...
CCCGGGGGGGGGGGTTGTGGGGTTCCCCTCTTTGTGGGGGGGGGGAGGGGGGGGGGCCGCCGGGGGCCGCGGTTTTTTGCCCTTCATCGGGCCCCCCCCCCCCCCCCCCTCTTCAACTGTTTGCACTCCGTGAGACTCACCCGTCCGCTCCTCTCTTCCTTCTCGTTCTTGTTCTCTCACCCTGACTAGGTTCTGATCTACAAGGGTCAGGTTCTGAAAGACGAAACGACCCTGAAGGACAACAACATCACTGAAGATGGATTTATGGTCGTCACCGTGCTCAAGGGTAAAGCCGCTCCTGCAGCCGTAAGTGCACACCGCCCACCTGGCCACGCTTCCGCGAATCACTCTCTGACGCATCCCTCTCTATTGCAACCTTCTTTTATTTCACACACCGCGGTGACTCTAGTCCCCGGCTGCGCCAAAGCCCCCAAAGGAGGAGCCGAAGCCTGCAGAGACTGCTGCCCCATCCCCCGCAAAGAAGGAAGAGGCAGAGGCTCAGCCCGCGGAGGGAAGCTCCCCTCTGCACTACCAGAACTCCGCCAGCAACCTTGCCATGGGCTCCGCACTTGAGTCCTCCATCCAGCAAATCTGTGACATGGGTTTTGAGAAGGAGCTGGTGGTAAAGGCGATGAGGGCCGCCTACAACAACCCCGATAGAGCCGTGGAATATCTGATGAGCGGTATCCCGGAGCAACCTCAGCCACAGGCTTCCCCGGCGCCCCCTGCTGCTGCTGCTGCCGCCGCAGCTGCTGGTGGTGAGGGCGGTGACGGCGGCAGCGGTCCCAACACGCAGCCCTTGAACATGTTCGATGATGGAACAGGGGGTGAGTCCGAGCTCAGCTTCCTCAGGGGCAACCCGCAGTTTCAGGCCCTCAGGCAGATGGTCCAGGCAAACCCTCAAATTCTGCAGCCAATGCTGCAGGAGCTTGGGAAGCAGAATCCCCAACTGCTTGGGTTGATTAACAGGAACCAAGGGGAATTTCTTCGCCTCCTGAATTCTCCCGAGGCAGGCGGCGCCGCTGGAGCTGGACCCGAGGTTGGAGGTGGAGGAATGACCGGGGCTCCTGGCGAGCACGTGGTGTCTGTCACCCCCGAGGAGCAGGCGGCCATTGACAGGCTCGAGGCACTTGGCTTTGAAAGAGCCTTGTGCATCGAAGCTTTCCTTGCTTGCGATCGTGATGAAGCGCTCGCGGCAAACTACCTCCTGGAAAACGGGGAGGACTAAAAAGCTCTAAAGTCTGGAAAATCTGGTTTGTAATACACCAAAATCTTTTGCTCTTTTCCAACCTCGCCTTGGGCACCAGGTCTGCGCGCGCGCTTCAGATTTTTCAACTTACCTGTGCACCGCCCTCCCCGACTCCGATCAACTCAGCCCGCGCCTCATCTCCTTCGATCCGTCGCCCCCGTCGCCCTCACCGCCCCGCCCGGTCCCCAGAGACCCCGCCTCCCGCCGTTTGGGCTCATCCTCCGCCCCATAAGTCCCTGATCTCAGACCCTCCCAGGTGCCCAAGATGGAGGATTGCCCATGAGCATTTCAGATAAGAAAAAAAATGGTGGCAGCGCGCGCTAGGTTTCTCAGGAGGCACGGGTTGACAGGTCGCACGGTTTTTCCATTGGCACCCGCAAGGCGAGTGCACCCGCAAAGCAGGGATATGTCTGCCCAGTCCACCACGAAAGGCGCTGCAGCGCAGCCCCCGGCCCGGGGGTTCACGGAGCCGGACCAGGTCAAGCGCTATGCGGACGCGAAGGCCAGCGGAAACAAGCGCGTCCTTGACATAGACTCTGTTTACGACCCTGCCTGGATGAAGGGGGCGAGGGTGCTGGTGACGGGGGCGAACCGGGGAATCGGTCTTTCGCTCGCCAAGGAGGCGGCGAGGTGCGGCGCGGTCGTCGTCGGGGCCTGCAGGAAGCCCTCGGACGAGCTCGCTGCCATCGAGAACGTGGAGATCGTCGACGGGGTCGAGGTGACGAGCTTGGCAGCGTGCGAGGCGCTGGCCGAGTCTCTCGCGGGAAAGGATCCGATTGACGTCCTGATTAACAACGCGGGGTACTTTCCAGACGTCAGCGACGACTTCACGGGCGGCTTGAACTTCGAGGAGAACCTGAAGCAATATGACATCTGTGCGGTCGGGCCGCTCCGAGTCACGGCAGCTCTTGTGAAGAAGGGCTGCCTGAGGCAACCTGGAGGAAAGGTGATCAACATCACATCCCAGGGCGGGAGCGCGCTCTGGAGGCAGGTTCAGAACGCCAACAAGGGTGGGGACTATGGCCACCACATGTGCAAAGCAGCTGCGAACATGTGTGGCGTTCTCATGGCGGAAGAGCTGAGGCCGAAGGGCATCGCAGTCGCGAACTTGCACCCGGGATTCAACCGCACCGCGATGACCAAGAAGTACGAGCATATCTGGGACATAGAGGGTGCTGTTGAGTGTGAGGTGGGGGCAAAGCGCGTGATGCACGAGATCGGCAGGGTGGGTCTCCTTGACTCTGGGGCCCCCTTCATTAACTGCGAGGATGGGCTCCTCATTCCCTACTGAGGGGATACTGAGTACATTGTAAGTTGACGTTTCCATCGAGGCTCGTGTTGGTAGTCCGGCCGGGAAGCGGCGGTCTTTGGTCCAATGGTCCCCACCTTACTACAATTTTCTCCTGGACCCGAACTGTCAATCTGGTTAGCGACTTAAGCCCAAGCGCTGCAGCGACGTTTCTGCCGCAACGCAGCCATCCCCCACCCCCACCCCCTCTCCCTCTCCCTCTCGGTCTCTCCCTCTCCTGGCCTTGCAGAGCTGGAAGTGGACAATCGGGAAAGGAGAAGAAAAAAAAAAAACGATGGAAAACCAACGCGATCGAGCGGGCGTTCGACGATCGAGCGGGAGCAACGAGGCGCGCGCGCGCAACGGTGGAAGGATGCAGGCGCGGGCCGAGATCGTTCCCATCCGCTTCGACGTCGAGGTGGACGGAAAGTTCCTGAAGGACGCCTTCTGCTGGAACGCCAAGGAGTCCCAGGAGGCCGTGGAGGAGTTCGTTGTGGGCCTGATCAAGGATGCGCGGCTTCCTCAGTCCTTCGTGGCCGTCATGGTGGACTCCATGCAGCGGCAAATAAACGAGTTCCGGATGGTGGAAGAGAAGGCCAAGGCCCGGGCCTTGCAGGAGACGGAGAGGCTGGAGGTCATAAAGATAACTCTGAGGTGCGGGACCACGAGTATCCAGGACAGCTTCGTTTGGGACATCTTCAGCAAGTCGGAGGACGACCCGGAGCTCTTCGCGAGGACCCTCTGCAGGGACCTCGACCTCGACGAAAGGGAACTCGCCCCCCTGATCGCCCACAAAATCAGGGAGGAGGTCTTCAACAAGAAGAAGGAGCTCTTCGCACTGATCCAGACCCCAAAGTCGGTAGGAAAGGGAAAGAAGAAGGCCGGGCTGCCTGCCGGCAGATTCGCCCCGCAGCCCCGCTTCAAGCTCGGACCCGTTGGCGTGGGTGGGGGTATCCGGCACCAGAGCGACCAGCACTCCTTTGAGACGGTCGTCACTCACCTCACCTCGGAGGAGGCTGTCCTGCTTGACGAGGAGGACGAGAAGAGGGCCGTGGAGGTGAGGCAAGAGGCCGTGGCGAAGAAGATCCAGGAGATCCAAGAGAAGTCGAGAAAGGGAAAGAAGTTGGAGAGGGACAGGATGATGAAGCAGCAAATGAACATTGGGGCGCTGCCCAACACTGGGTGGGCGTGGGGTTCCTGGGGGAACAAGAATAGGGTGGGCGTGGGGGGCCAAAGCATGCACCAGATGCAGACCATGTACATGGACCACCACCAGGCGCCTCAGCAGCACGCTCAGGTCACGGGACCTCTACCTGGCCAGCCTGTGTTTCCCCCGCATGCTCAGGGATCCCACCTGCCTCAGAGGGCCACCACGACACATGGGCACTTCGTCCACCCGCACCAGGCCGCCATGGCGGGCCAGGTCCACCTCACCGGACCACGCGTCCACCACCAGTACCAGCAGATGCCCCATCCCCAGATGCACTTCCACAATCAGGTCGCGCTGCACCAGCACCAGCAGGGCTTTGGGAGCTCGCCCGTGATGTATCCCCACCCAGCTCACCAGCAGCCCTACCACCCCCACCAGCAGGTCGGGACGCCGATATACTCGCATCCGCAACAGCAGAGGATAGCGTACGGTGGTACGCCCTACCCGCTGCCTCATCAACAGGTAGGGCCCTCCGTCCATCCCTCTCTCCCCCTCTCTTTGTTTTACTGACTCGGAAGTCCTTCGCAGGGCGCGTCGCATTCACAACAACACCCGGTGTACCAGCCAGGCCACCTGCAGATGCAGATGGCGAGGACTACTCCCGGAACAGGCGCGACTGTGAGCTCTTTGGGCACCCTTGGCTCGGCTCACTCTGGCGTTCAAAGCACCCACCAGCCCTCCCAGCACCCTCAAGAAGTAGTGTACCCATCGGGGGCGACCCCCTTCCCGCCGTGGTGAGCAAAGTGCTTTGCTTGGCTTAATGTGTATGAAATAAAACTTAGGATCTCGGCCAGCTCAGAACTTCTTGTTCCTCATCTGCTCTTCCCGGAACGACTTTGTCATCTCCTCCCGGAACGCCTTGGTAAACTCGGATGGTTTGAACTCGCTCAAGAACTGGTCCATCCGTATCGCGAGCCGCTGTGTGTAGTACGCACGTCAAGGGCAGAGATGGGGGGACGAGGGGGGTGGAGGGAGAGAAGCAGGGAGAACGAAAGCGTCAGCGTGATGGGAGTGGCAAAGTCCTCCGGCACGCGTGCGGGAACGGCAAGGTGAGGTGAGGGGGGTGTGCGGGCGGAAAAACGAACCTGAAATCCACGCGAGTTCGCCAGCGTGTCGGTCAGAGCACGGTTCAGCCAGTACGAGACTAGATTCTGTAAAAAGCGCATCTTTCTCTCTCCCGCTTTTTCTTTCCCGTGCTCACCCCTCGCCCTCCCTCACCAAGACGACCGACTCTGCCCCTGTTGGTGTTCGACGGCACTCCGGGACTGACGTGCCACAACATCCGCGAGATTTCAGCAGTCCCACAGCCTGATCTTCACACGAGAATGCGTTAAAAAGGCTGAGGTGGGCGCCCAAACACGCAAAACACAAGGCCGAAGCCGCTTGACGGGACAAGTGCGGTCGGGATGAGGACGCTGACGAGGTGCCTCTCGCGCACCCTGGCCGGACGGGGTCCGGTCTCTATGCCCGGGGTCTCCCCGCGGCGCGCCTGTCGCTCCGACTCCTGGGGCTTCCCCTCAACCCCCCTCTCCCTTCGCGCGGGCCTCGGCCGGGAGGGCCGCTGCAGACCGAGGGTCCGCCCCTACTCCAGCTCCGCTACCTCTGGGCACGTTGCTGGGGACGAGGAGAGGTACGACGTTATCGTGGTGGGGGGAGGTCACGCGGGTTGCGAGGCCGCCCTGGCGTCCGCACGCCTCGGCTGCGACACCCTTCTCGTAAACCTGAACCTCGACCGCATCGCTTGGCAGCCCTGCAACCCCGCAGTGGGAGGTGCCGGGAAGTCGCAACTGGTGCACGAAATCGACGCGCTCGGCGGCGAGATGGGAAAGGTCGCGGACAGGACTTACGTCCAGAAGCGCGTCCTTAATCGCTCCAAGGGCCCGGCGGTGTGGTCACTCCGGGCGCAGACGGACAAGCACCTCTACAGCCGAGAGATGAGGGACGTGCTGGACGCGTGCCCGAACTTGTCCCTGAGGGAGGCCATGGTGGTCGACCTCAAGCTCGGCCCAAACGACGAGATTCAGGGGGTCGTCACACACTTCGGAATCACCCTCCTGGCGGACGCGGTGGTCATCACCACGGGGACTTTTATGAACGGAAGGATTTGGGTGGGCAAGCAGTCCGCCCCCGCGGGGAGGGCGGGGGAGGCCCCGAGCGTCGGCCTCACGGAAAAGCTGCAGTCCCTCGGGTTTGAGACGGAGCGCTTGAAGACGGGCACCCCCCCAAGGGTGGACAGGAGGACAATCGACTTCGGCAAGCTTGAGGAGCAGAAGGGGGACGAGGACGTGAGGTGGTTCACCTACGACACCACGCAGCATGTCCCCAGGGAGCAAATGAGCTGCTACCTGACGTATACCTCGAAGGAGACGCACAGGATGATCGAGGAGAATCTTGACGAGACCCCTACGTACGGGGGCTGGATGCCGGCGAAGGGTCCAAGGTACTGCCCGTCCATCGAGGACAAGATCGTGAGGTTCAAGGATAAGGAGAGGCATCAAATCTTCCTTGAACCGGAGGGTCTGACCACGCCGGAGATCTACGTTCAGGGCCTCTCGACGGGGCTGCCGGAGAGGCTCCAGCTCCCGCTGCTCCGAACTCTCCCGGGCCTGGAGAACTGCAGGATGCTGAGGCACGCCTATGCGGTGGAGTACGACTACCTGCCCGCCCACCAGTGCCGCGCGACCCTGGAGACGAAGAAGATCTCCGGCCTGTTCCTTAGCGGGCAAATCAATGGCACAACGGGTTACGAGGAGGCAGGGGCCCAGGGCATCCTCGCCGGAATCAACGCAGCGAGGAAGGCGAGGGGTCTGGATCTGGTGACCCTGCCGAGGGAGAGCTCCTACATCGGAACGCTCGTTGACGACTTAGTCACGAAAGACTTGAGGGAGCCCTACCGGGTGCTGACGAGCCGATCGGAGCACAGGCTGCTGCTCCGGAGTGACAATGCGGACATGAGGCTGACGCCCCTTGGGAACGAGATCGGGCTCATCCATGGCGAAAGGTGGCAGGCCTTCTTGGACAAGAGGGAGAGGGTGCGTGCAGAGATGGAGCGGCTGTCCAAGGAGAGGATCCCCCCCGAGGATCCTCTGGCAGTGGCCGCGGCAGGGGTCTCTGGGCACAATGTAAGCAGGCACGTCACCCTCGAGGAGCTTTTGAGGTACCCGAAGGTTAGTTACGAACTGCTGGAGCGTTGTGGGAGGGGCGGCGATGTTGTTGGCTCGCAGGAGAGGGAGCACGTGGAGATCTCGGTCAAGTACGCAGGGTTCGTGCGGCGCGCAGAGCAGGACATTGCAAGGGCGAGGGGAAAGGTTGGCGTCCGCATTCCTGAGGACATAAACTACGGGGAGATCAAGATCATCTCGATGGAGGCGAGGGAGAAGCTCTCGCGGGTTCGGCCGGCGACTGTGGGCCAAGCAGCTAGAATCGGTGGGGTCAATCCGTCGGACATCTCAGCTTTGCTGATCCACCTCAGGAGAAGAGAGAAACTGTAAAGCTGCCCCGGTAAGCACGTGGTGGGTCTATTCAAGGAATTAACGCGCCTGAGTATTCCTGAAGCAACTTGAGCACCACGCCGTTTGTCCATCCGAATCCGGTTTGAGGCAAGTACTCCCCTCCCCCGCCGCGCTTTCCAGGTCTGGCCGCGTCGTACTTCTCGTGCAACTGGCCCGTGGCCAAGTACGTATCGTGGACATTTCTCACAAAGTTTCGCGCTATCACTTCTGCCAGATCCCTTCCCCTCCGCCCACCGGAGCACACCAGGCCCCGGTGAACCAGCAGCTGCAGCGGGGCCCATGCGTTCGGGTAGTCCCACTGGTGGCCCGTTCGCTTGAGCGAGGTAGACAGGCCGCCCTCCAGGACAAGCCCCGAAACCTCAAGGGCCTCCACCGCGGCCTCAAAATCCTTGCCCTCTGGCCCCTGGTCCCTCCACAATGGCAGCCAGTTCGACGCGTACGCAACCCCGCCATGGGTATATCCAGCCCCTTCCTCGTCCAACACGAGGTCTCTCCACTGCCCCGTCCCGGCGTCCCACATCACGGCATCAATCGCGCGGAACCTCCGCCGCGAGAGGTTGAGGAAGCTCTCGCTCAGGTCCGACCGTCCTGCGGTCTGTGCGATCCTAGCAATGTTGGCCTCCATCCTCGCGACGATCGTGTTGAGGTCCACTGGGACGGTTCGAGTGATTCTGGACGAGCTCAGCCTGGAGGGATCCCGGAGCCACCGGCTAGAGAAGTCCCAGCCACTCTCTGCCATTGTGGCGATCTCCCGGTAGACCTCCTCGGGCTCCCCGTCCCCCTCCCTGCGTGACGCGGCGCAGGCCACGTCCTCCTTGTAGGACTCTGGCCTCGGGCACGCCGTGCCGGCGAAGTAGCGCACCATCTCGTGGGACTCACCCCCCCTGGTGACCGTCACTGCCCTTGCGCCCGCCGTGAGGAACCCGTGCTCAGCCACCAAGAGCGGCAGAGCCCTGGTCAGTATCCCGTCCAGCTCGTGCTCCGGGAGGCTCCCCCGCCCGGAGCACCCTCGCCATAGGTCCACAACCATTTCGGACAGCAGCGGGGGCTGGGTCCTGCCCACGTAGTACCCTCGCGTGCCGTTCGGGACGTGGCCAAAGCGCTCCACGCAGGACAGCAGGTTTTCTACGAGCTGGGCCGCGCTGCGCTCCAGGCCAGAGACCAGGAGGCCCTGCAGGATGAAGTAGGAGTCCCAGTAGTACTGCTCTCGGAACCGGCTGCCGGGGACGAACATCTTGTGGGGCGTCCGCAGGAGCGTGTGCCTCCGGGGGTCCACCTTTCCGGCGCCCCGCTTGCACAGGGCGGGCCAGCACCCGTGGACGTGAGCGGTGAACTCCCGCCCCCGCTCGGTGCTCCCGCTCAGGGACGGCGGAACGGAGGCTGACCAGTCGTCCGGGTCGCAGACTTCCAGGTCCGAACCGGGGGACCCGAAGCACTCCCGCAGGACGGCGTCCACGTCAGCCTCCCCCGTGGCCTGCGCGAGCCTCCGGTGGCCGTCGCCTTGCGAGGCGCGCAACGGCATATCGACGAAGTCCTTGCTGTCCTCGAACCTCCACCTCTTGCCTTCGGCCCGTCGGCGCTGGTGGACGACGTCGAGGACGGCCGCGGCGCTGCCGCCCAGGTAGTCCAGCTGGGAGGAGGAGCTCATCACCCTCGCGTGGAGGATGAGCGCACACGGGCGACGACAGGGCGGTCGTGTGTGTGTGTGTGTGTGTGCGTGGTGGGATGGATCGCGGGTTGGGAAGAATGAGAGGAAAACCTCAAGAATCCGGCACCATTGTCGCGCTCTTGGAGAGCGGGCGAGTCCCCCCAGAAAGCAGTGCAAGAAGCGGAAACTTCTACGAGTATGTGTATGGGCCTGGAGGGCCCTACGGCGTGACCTTCGGCGACAAGCGCAATCCCAAGGCGGCGGAGGCGAAGCGGAGGGGTGCCCAGATGCTCGTGGGTTCTGGGGTCCTACCCATATTCTTCGGCCGGCTGGGAAACGGCTGGGAAACGGCCGGTTCCCCTCCCCTCGCAGAAGCTCGCAGAACTCTCAGAACATGATCCGATCGAACTATTTTTCGATCAAATTTCGAGGATATTTTGAGGATCCGCCGTCAAGCCCGGAATTACTTCCATTACTTCCGTTTTTGCGTATAGTGCTAATTGCGTCTCCCCAGCCACAGAAAAACAATCCTTCAAACGTATGGCCAAAAAAAATGGACGGGGCCTCAGGAAAAGGCAAAGATAAGCTATCTCGCTGAGGCAAAAAGAAACTCGAGGGAAGCGACGACAAGACCCCCAGCCCAAACCAAACGAACATGAACGGAAGCATCGCGCACAAGTCGGTGAGTGAGGCCTTCTGTGGAAACGCTATCCTCTCCCGGCCACCTCCTCTCTCTCTCTCTCTCTCTCTCTCTCTCTCTCTCTCTCTCTTTTCGCCGAAACTCGACCTCTGGTACCGAAGAACCCTCAGCCACTGACAGCCTGTCGTGCCCCCCTCCCGACTCTGCGTGTCCCTCCCCCTTGGTCCCCAGGCCACCAGCGCCAGGGCCTCGGCCTTCAATGGAACCACTCTGGTCTCCCAGAGGCGCAACGTCGCGAGACAGGTAAGTCACGAGTTGCGACGAGACTGTGCGAACCTGAAATAGATCGGACCGAGACTGACACTGCCCCTCTCGCCAAACCGTAGACCAGCAGAGGCCTCGCCGTGAGGGTCAGGGCGGGAAACACCAATGCCCAGAAGTAAGAAAAGGAACTCTCTGTTCCGGGGCTGTCGTGCCCTGAGAGCGAGCCCCCCTCCCCCTGCGACGACGACTAACTCGCCCGCTCCCCCACCTCCTCCTCTTCCCCTGCAGGGCGGAGTACATCTGGTTCGACGGCCTCGAGGGCCAGAAGGACATCATGTTCAACGAGATGAGGTCCAAGACCAAGGTCATGCAGAAGCCCCTCCCTGCCGGAAGCACCGACTTCCCTATGTGGTCCTTCGATGGGTCCTCCACCGGCCAGGCCGAGGGAGACGACTCGGACTGCCTCCTGAGGCCCGTCTTCTCCTGCCCGGACCCAATCAGGGGAGATAACCACGTCCTCGTGCTGTGCGAGGTTCTCACCCCCAACGGAGACCCCCACCCCACCAACACCAGGGACAGGCTCGCCAAGATCCTCGACAAGGAGATCAATGACGAGGAGCCCCTCTACGGATTCGAGCAGGAGTACACCATGCTTGGCTCCGACGGCAGGGTGTTCGGCTGGCCAGAGGGCGGCTACCCAGCTCCCCAGGGACCCTTCTACTGCGGCGCCGGTAACGAGGCTGTCTACGGCAGGCCCCTCGCCGAGGCCCACTTGGATGCCTGCATCAAGGCCGGAATCCAGGTCAGCGGCATCAACGCTGAGGTCATGCCAGGCCAGTGGGAGTACCAGGTCGGACCCGTCGGCCCTCTCGAGCTCGGCGACAGCGTGATGGTCTCCAGGTGGCTCCTGCACAGGCTCGGTGAGGACATGGGAATCGTGTGCACTTTTGATCCAAAGCCTGTGAAGGGAGACTGGAACGGAACCGGCGCCCACACCAACTTCTCGACCAAGTCGATGAGGAACGAGGGCGGAGTCGACGCCATCAACGATGCCGTCGAGAAGCTCTCCAAGACTCACGACAAGCACATCACCCAGTATGGCCTCGGTAACGAGCAGAGGCTGACCGGGCTCCACGAGACCTGCGACATTGGCACCTTCAGGTCCGGAGTCGCGGATAGGGGAGCCAGCATCAGGATCCCACGCCAGGTCGAGATCGAGGGTAAGGGATACTTGGAGGACAGGAGGCCTAGCGCCAACGTCGACCCCTACACCGTGGCCTTCTTGCTCCTCGAGACCATCTTCTCCAAGGCTTGAGTGAAGAAAGCCTAGCAATTTAAGTGAGGGACGGGGCAGGAAAAGGAAGAAAGAAGAGAATGAAGGAAGCCCTCCCTCCATTTTGACCGATCAAGCCATAGTAATAATAAGACTTACCTTTCTTTCCACGGTTCGGTTTCTCTCCGCCATCTCAGCTACGCCATGTCTCCGCCATCTCGTAACGCCCAAAATCCGAAATCCCAAAAATCCGAGAGAATAAAGGAGCTCGGGAGAATTCCGCGGCGCACAGCGACAGCGCAGAGCGTTCGTCTTATAGGAGGAGGTTTTCCGCGGTGCTCCCCGCCCCGAGAGTGTACACGGGCTCGTGCTGCACTAGCTCTGCACACCAACTCACGCCAAGACCCTCTGCAGCACGAAGATGTCCACCACCTTCTCGTTCTTAGGCTCCTCCGTCGCGAGGCGTAAGAACGGACACTCCAAGCTTGACCCCTCAGGCGAAGAGCTCAAGACGACGACGATGACAACGACGGAGCTCCTGAACCGTGCGCGTTCGAGGATATGGTTTTTTTTCGACGAGAGGGGGAAGCTGCAGGAGCGCGAGCTGGACAAGTACACCCTCGCGACGAGGTTGCACATCCCCTTGCGAGACATGCGCGTCCTGGACCCCATGTTCGCCATGCCTTATCCCTCTTCAATCTTCATCCGAGACCAAAGCATCTTGCTAAACCTCGAGCACCTCAAAGTGATCATCTGCGCGGACCAGGCGTGGGTACTGGACACCGCGCGGTCGGAGCAGTTCAATTGCGCTTCGATGGCATCCTCCCTTGCGAGGCTGAAGAGGGCCCTCCGTGTCACCCTTCGGGTGAAGGATGTTGACCCAAACTTTGCGTCGGCCTTCACGTCCTTCCACGACTTGTCAGAAACCGTTTACCAGAGATGGGCGGAAGCCCTGGGCGGCGAGGAAGGGGGCGAGCTCAGCTTGAGGGACGACGGACAATCAGAAGAGGAAATCAGATCCCAGCTCCTCGCCGTGGACCTGAAGGTTAGTTTCCATGTTGCACATCCCTCCCCCCCCTCGTTGCTGACCCTCGCTTCTCTTCTAGCTCCCTTACGAGCTTAGGGCGGTGGAGGCTGCCCTAAACGAGTTCACTAGGTTCCTTGACGAGGAGGTAGCCTCCCTTGAGGACGAAACCGCCCTGGCCCTGCACGATCTCACGCATAAAGTGAGTCGAGAATCCCTCGAGACCGTCAAGAGCACCAAGAGCACGGTGAATGGGCTCTTCTCAAGGGTCAGCAAAGTCAGGGAAGAGCTCGAGCGCTTGCTTGATGACGACGAGGATATGTTCAGCATGTACTTGCAGGATCGGGAGGATATGCCAAACGAGGGGAACAGCGCGCATTTCCAAAGCCCCATCCCGGGGCACAGTGTGGAGAGCATCGACATCAACTCTCCAACATACGACTATGCGAACGCATTTGTTCGGAGAAGGTCGAAGAAGCGAATGAACAAAAGCAAGCTTGCCTCACACGCGAGCGCTGTTCCGTTCTATGAGGTGTGGGCAGAGAAGGAAGTTGATGGTATGAAGCGTGTGATTACCCCTTCCCCCTCTTCTCTGTTTATCGACAGCCTCCGTTCAGATTGCAAAAACCTGACGCAATTTTCCCTCTTGTGCGGTGGTCCTTTTCGTGAACAAAGTAATGGAGTCGGTAGAGGCTTTCCTGGAGGTGTACTTCCTAAAGAGTGACTTTTTGCTCAAGCGGCTGTTGACCTTGAAACAGAAGATTGACGACACGGAAGACCTGGTCAATATAGACTTGGACTTCCGGCGGAATGAATTGTTCAAAGTTGACATTCTTCTAACGTCAGGGACGCTTGCGACTGGCCTTGTGGCTGCAGTGGCTGGAATTTTTGGAATGAATCTGATGAACAACGTTGAGGAGGATAACAATCAGAACTCTTACCAATACTTTGTGCTGGTAGCCGTTCTAGCCTCTTGTGGCTGTGTCCTCATATTCTGGTGAGTCCTGGGACAACGAGGTCCAAGATAAAGCTTCGCTGTCTAACTCTGCTCTCATTCTTCAAGCTCTTTGTATTTCTACCTCAAGGCACGCAAGCTGATGTTCTAGCTGCCTGTCTCATGAGACGGATCAACACGGGCTCAGGTGTGTGAAGGGTGAAGTAGTAACAGGATGCGAGCAGGGTAAGGTCTCCACTGTCAAGGGCGATGACGTCAAAATAATTCCACTTCGTGTTACACACTACGTTTCACTCTACTCTTGCACGTGCTTCAAGTATGTAGGCGCATTATTGGATTCGTGAAAAGCTTGGGCATACTCCTCCTTCAGAAGAGCCTCATCGTGCCTTGGAACCTTCTCGAGAGGTTGCTTGCTCCCTCCCATCCACGCGGGAGCATCCTTGCTCTCATTGAAGGCGTGCTCGTTCTCGCTTCGGAGGACGGCCTCGTCGTGGTTTGCAGGCTTCTGGAGGGGCTGTTTGCTCCCTCCCATCCACGCAGGAGCATCCTTGCTCTCATTGAAGGCGTGCTCGTTCTCGCTTCGGAGGACGGCCTCGTCGTGGTTTGCAGGCTTCTGGAGGGGTTGCCCTCCCATCCACGCAGGAGCATCCTTGCTCTCATTGAAGGCGTGCTCGTTCTCGCTTCGGAGGACGGCCTCGTCGTGGTTCGCAGGCTTCTGGAGGGGTTGCCCTCCCATCCACGCGGGAGCATCCTTGCTCTCATTGAAGGCGTGCTCGTTTTCGCTTCGGAGGACGGCCTCATCGTGGTTTGCAGGCTTCTGGAGGGGTTGCTTGCTCCCTCCCATCCAAGCGGGAGCGTCATGGGACGCTTGCATCAGCTTCCTGTCGTCCATTCCGCCTTGTATGTGTTGAAGTCTGAGTCGAGGTGTTATCAAAGATATCTTTTTCGTACAACATCAATTTCCCGCTATCATCTGCTCTGCTATCGATCCCTTCTTTCCAAAAGTCGGGCCTCCTTCTTTTTCCGATGAAGCCAACTCTTGTCCTCACCAACACTGGACTGGGTTCCATAGAAAAAGGGGCACCCTTTTGTATGCCACTCGCCTCTGGAAGCAGTAAGTGCAAACACCCGCGCTCGGTCTGACTCTGTGGAGGAGAGCGACAGGGAGAGACAAAGAGAGGGGTAGTATTTTACACGGAGTTCGCACGATGAGGCAGTTGTGGTGACCAGTTTATGCTGATTACGCTGTTGAGCTCGCCAAACTCAACAATATCGCCTCAGAAGACGTGCACACTGTTGTAGGCTAAAGTCCAGAAGAGAATGTATGTCGTGACACTGCCAAAGATACCGTCCACACAGACTTGGTTCCAGGATGCAAAGTAGGGCTGATACTTCCAGCCTAGCTTGAGCGCAAGGGCTGCGGTGAACTGAAAAACGGGTAGTCGAGTCGAGTCGCGTCAGGGCGGAATAGCGGGTGGCGCAAACGAGTGAACAGGACGTACCAGCAGCATGTACATGAAGTAACACAGACCTCCCTTCAGACCCGTCAGGCCAAGGATGCCGCTGGTCATTCCCCCGGCTATCGCGATGATCGTTCTCCTGTTCATCGAGAGCCGACGTCGAGTAAGGTGCGGAGGCGGTGAAGTTGGGCAATCAAAAAAAGGGTCAGCGTGGTGGATCGAAAGTAAAAAGTGAAAGTGAAAGAGAACTAAGAAACGGAGTGAGATCGAGAGAGAAGGAAGGGGGGGGGGGGGGGGAGGCGTACCCGTTCGTAAGAGCGACTCCATTTTGCTTCAGACTCTCGGGACTGAAGAGCTCCTTTTCTATTGTCCCGTCTCCCTTTTTGCTCGCCACGATCCTCATGGCAGCCACCTTCCTGCGAAGGGGGTTCTCGCCCTGATTTTGAGGTGAGCGAGGTGGGGCCTGAATGCCTGAGATCGTGGCTCTGATCAGATAGGGGTGAGGCTGGAGCGACGCGACGACGCCGGGAAGAGAACGGGGCAGAAGAGAACGTAGCAAGGGGGAGTGCGTTTGGGGAGGACAACAGGTCGATCGATCGGCCAAAAGCAATCAAAGGAGATGCTTGTCATGGCGACGAGGGTGGGGGGCGGGAGCAAGGGAAGCAAGAACTTCGGGCAGCGCTCTTTGGCAAGCGAGAGAACCGCCAGCGCCAGGTTCCTGAAGCAGCTCGGCCGAGTCGAGGCCCAGCGGGTCGGCAGCTCGGGTCGGCAGCTCGGGTCGGCACCCGAGTGGCAACACCAAGGTCAGGTGGCGGTGGATACCAGCGCCCCGCTCGGAAGAAGGGAATCTCTTCTTAGGGGGTGCTTTCTGGCCTCACTTGTAGGCCTCGCGGAGCTTTCTCTGGAGCCGGCGAGCGTTTTGGTCGCGCGGGCGGACGATGAGCCACCATTCCAGCTCGACGTGAGCTTTCCCAGCTGCGACGTGCCGCTAGAGTCCTCGGCGCCTGCTGCGCAAAACGAGGACGAGCCGGCCGAACCAGCCCCACCAAGCAAACCCACGACGTGTGTCAACTCCCTCGGCTCGCTTGACGTCAAGGAAAGTCCCACAGGCCTGAAGTACAAAGACCTTCTCGTTGGTGATGGGGAGGAGCCCCCCATCGGGTACCAGGTCGTGGTCAACTACGTCATCATGCTCCCTAGTGGTAAGGTCATTAGCAGCACGCTCGACAGTGGCTACCCGGCTGATGTCAGGGTGGGGTCTGGTAACCTGGTGAAAGGCATTGATGAGGGAATCCTGGGGATGAGGAGCGGAGGCGTCAGGAGGCTGTACGTGCCAGGTGCGCTCTCCTTTCAAGAAAGGCTGGCCTCTGCTCCGGGTCGGCCCGCTGTCCCGGCGCAGTCGAACCTCATTGTGGACCTCAACCTGCTGTACATTCCTGGTCTGGACTAGAAGAATGGAGATAAGGAGCGATGACAGGGATGCAAAGAGGAAAAGTGAGAGGACTAGAGACTCCACACTCCCGGGGTTTCCGTTTTTGTTTCACCGTGTGAACGATGGGACAAAAAATTGTCAAGCATTAAATAGACTTTCACCTCTTGCGAAAACTTTCAATCCAAAAAAAGTGGAGCCATCACAAGGGTGATCGTGGCAAGCATCTTGATGAGCACGTGAATGGATGGGCCAGCCGTGTCCTTGAAAGGATCCCCTACGGTATCTCCCGTTATCGAGGCCTTGTGCGCCTCGCTTCCCTTGCCCCCGTGTGCTCCTAGCTCCACGTATTTCTTTGCGTTGTCCCACGCTCCTCCGGCAGTGTTCAGAAACAGGGCCATCAGAATTCCAGATACAGTTGCAAACATGATCATGCCGGCAACCACCTTTGCTCCGAGCATCGTCTGCCCCGTGAGGGCGCCAAAGAATCGGAAGGTCACTCCCACAGCGATGGGAGCTCCAACGGCAAGAAGTCCAGGCTTCTTCATTTCCTTCAGGGCTGAAGCAGCGACAATGGAAACACAGCGGGCGTAGTCGGGCATCTCCTCATACGTCATGATGCCCGGCTTCTCCTCAAACTGCCTCCTCACCTCGATAACCACATCCTGGGCACTATTTCCAACCGCAGCACAGGCCCATGCCGAAAACAAGTACACAAGCATGGAACCAAGGAGCCCGCCGATCCACACTTCAGGTATAGCGATATCAACAGTGTCAAACTTCTCCCCGTTAAAGGCAGAAACCTCATCCATGTACGCACTGAAGAGCAAGAACGCTGCGAGAGCAGCGGATCCAATGGCATAACCCTTGGTCGTGGCCTTCGTGGTGTTTCCAACAGCATCAAGCTCGTCGGTAATCTCCCTCACACTCTCTGGCTCGTCACTCATCTCAACAATTCCGCCTGCATTGTCTGCGATGGGCCCGAATATATCCATCGTCAGCACGTACGCCGCGGTGCTAAGCATTCCCATGCAAGCAACAGCTGTGCCGAACAGCCCACCCGTTGGATTTCCGTTTGCGTCCTCCAAGCCTGACATTTTCCCAAACCAGTACGCAGCAGTCACAGCGATGCTAATAACGATCACAGGCATCGCAGTGGCCTCCATGCCAACTCCGACCCCAGCGATGATGTTCGTCCCGTGGCCCGTCGCACTGGCGTCTGCAATCTTTCGCACCGGGGCATACTTGTAGTCTGTATAGTACTGGGAGATGAATACAAAGCAGTACGAGCAGGAGATGCCGACAAAGCCGCAGGCCGTGAAGTACATCCAGGCGTTGGGCGCTGTCTCAGTGTACAGAAGGGTTCTGCAGGTAATCACGAAGCCGATGGCAGCAAGGAAAATGGACACAGAGTAACCCCTCTTCATGATGTCGTACGAGCTCATCGATTTGGAGGCCTGTCCCTTCACCGACATGATTCCCACGGCGCTGACTACCAGATCAAGAGAGTGCACGACCAACGGGAACATGATGAACCCGATAGGATTGGAGAGGTTCGACTGCTTCGCCATGGTGCCACCCAGGATCATTGCGCTGATGATCTCCGCGGCGATGGACTCAAAAAGGTCTGCCCCCCTCGCGGCGCAGTCTCCCACGTTGTCGCCCACGAGATCAGCGATCACTGCCGGGTTCCTTGGGTCGTCCTCCGGGATATTCTGCTCAATCTTTCCCACGAGATCGGCGCCGACGTCGGCCGCCTTGGTGTAGATCCCGCCGCCGAGCTGGGCAAAGAGGGCGACAAAAGAGGCGCCGAAGCCATACCCGACAAGGAGGAGGGGAATCTGGTCGATGGGCACGGTCCCGTTGTGGACGCCAAAGAAAACGCAGAACGCGGAGAAGAGGGAGCACACGCCAAGCACGGTCATCCCAACCACGATCATTGCCGAGAAGCCGCCGGCCCTCAGAGCCACCTGGAGGGCCTCGCTGGCACTCCTCCGTGCTGCCCCCGCGACTCGGACGTTGGCCCGCACGGAGACCCACATGCCGACGTAACCGGCAATTGCGGAGCAGAACGCACCAAGAAGGAAGGACAGCGAGGTAAGGAAAGCGAGGACGCCCCTGGTCATGCCAGCCTGCTCCTGCTCTGGTGTGACCCTCCTGAACATGTACACGCCGTATATCACGAAAGTCAGCACGACTGACATCTGCCCGATGGTGCCGTACTGGGTCGTGAAGTAGCCCTCCGCCCCGTCCCTAATCGCATTCGATACCTGAATCATCTGGTCTGTCCCCTCGGACCGGCGAATGACCCACTGGGCGAGCCAGATACTGAAGCAGAGCATGACCGCGCAGATGAAGAGCACGCACGAGGCTATGCCGGACGTCTTGAGGCCCAAAACGAAGACGACGCTGTAGAAGAAAGCGATGAAGATGGCGAGGACCTTCTTGTCCATAGATATGACGCACCTCGCCAGCGGGTTCATCTTCGAGAGGTCCGACACGGCGGACTTTCCCGGCCTAGCGCTCGCCGCCTCCAGGTCGAAGTCGTGGGTGGTTCCGTTCCCACCGTCCAACCCCCCGGACAGGCTGCCGAAAGAGCTGTTCTGGACTCCGCCTCGGGAGCGCATCTTGCTGCTCTCTTGGTCTTTCGGTGTGTTGCTGCCCGACCTACCACCTATGGACTTGAAAGCTAGGCAAGTCCGTCGGGGGTTCCCAAAAGTACTAAACCCCCTCCCCCTCGCTTCCCACAATCAATGGGGAAATCCCAACCGAGCCCCCCCTTTCTTTGGGAAAATTGGAAATGTTTGCTGCTAGCAGCAGCAGTGTACGAAAGGACGGCCCCGGAAATACGGGAATTAAGGGAGGAGCCGTTTGACTTGTGTAATTGCTAGAGTAGCAAAGGGGGGGTTCGTGTCGCGACCCGACGGACGGGACGGTCGAGGTACCGAAAAAGGGAAGGGTGGCACGCCCCTTACCAAGGAAAAGAGGGCTTCTTGAGGGTTGCCCGGAGGCAGCCGGTGTCTCAGGCCGGGAATGAAGAGTTTCTTTTTCACGACGACGACGTGTTGAGCCAAGGACTGACATTGGAACAAAGATGGCGACGGTAGAAGAGAGGCTGGCGCGGTACTACAAGGCGCAGAAGGACATCAAGCAGACTCTGAAAGGCAAGCTTAATAATGGGGGCTCGGGGCTTCAAAAGTATGCCTCCTCTTCCGCTGCAGCGGAGAAGCCAGCGGGCGACGAGTCCTCCGGGTCTGGGGGAGGCACATCGGGCACGGCAGGCAAGAGCATGCCATCCCTCGCGGAGCCGGCGTCACCGCAAATAAACTTGTCTCCGCCGCCGAGTCGCGAGCCTCACGCGGGGGCCAGCGTGGGAACCCCTCCCGGAGTCCCTCAGCCGGCGAAGGACAGGCAAGACGCAGGGACCAAGGCGCCACCAGCAGGCAGCCCCCCGAGGCCCAAGCCCCAGAAGCCCGCGACCAGTTCCTACTCTCCTCCGCCAGAGAGGGTGAGCGCCGGCCGGAACGATGGGAAGAGAAAGGAGCCCAAGGGCGATGTCGTTCTCGTGATGACGGTTGAGATCGCGGAGGGGCTTTCCGACGCGATTGAGATCCACGAGGGGGACAAGCCCTCGGCCCTAGCCGAGGAGTTCTGCGCCAAGAACAAGCTCCCTGACCGCGTGGTGGGCCCTCTGACCTCGCACATCGAGGGCAACCTCGCAAGGGTGATGCAGCAGAGGTCCGCTCAGAGCACCCCGGAGAAGAGGAGGCCGTCCAGGCCTGGGAGTGCGGCGGCGAGGTCCAAGGCCAGAGACCAGGCCAAGGCGAAACCACAGAGGCCGAGGCCCGCTTCCGCCCACCCAAGAGATCCCGGGGCGGAGCCCATCCACGAGAGGCTCCACAAGCAGGCCAGGGAAAAGAAGGAGAAGCTGAAGGCAACGCTGGCGCAGGAGGAGGCCAAGAAGAAAAAGGACCACCTCAAGAAGAAGCAGGGCATGTCCTGGGTGAGTCAGCAGATGACCTTGGGCAGAAACACCGGGGAGTACGAGAACTACGGGGAGCGTCTCTACGTGGAGGGCATCCTGAACAAGGAGAAAAAGCTGGAGCTCGAGATGAGGCAAAAAAGGACGAGGAGAAGAAGCTGAAGAAGTCTCTCAGGTCTCGCCCGGAGATCGGCACAGCGCCTGCCTCTATGGAATTCCACAAGTCGCATGGGAACAGAAAAGCAATCTGGTCCAGGCTTTACGAGCCTGCCTTCCAGCACAAGAATACCAAGGTGGAAATGATGAGAAGGGAGAAGGAGATGCAAGAGATGGAGGAGTGCACCTTCAAACCAAAAATCAGTCAGCGCTCCAAGCAGATCGTGGGGCAAAGGACAAGAGCCCTGAACCAGCACGGCATCCCCCTCCACGAGCAGCTTTACCAGGAAGCGGAGCAGAGACAGAGGAGGCTGGATAGGTATGCGTGCTGGTTCCCTGACCATGTCACATTCCGCCCCACCGTCTCTGGGGCCAAGATCGACGACTCAGACTACACGGACGTGGTCGACAGGCTATACGCCCGCAAAGAGCAGTCGAGAAGGCGCCTGCACTACCTGAAAGAGGAGCTGGAGAGGCCTGTGGACCACGAGACGGGCCAGGGTTGGTTCCAGCCCAAGATCGGGAGGAAGCCGCAGTTTGAGAGGAACCTTGCCAAGCTCCCAATCGGGAACTACCTTTACGGAATGAGGTACGAGTTCGACGACAAGAAGGAGTTCCTGCACGAGATGGACGAGCAGATTAGGGACGAGATGGTGAACCAGGTATTCACCACCAACAGGTCAGAGAAGCTGACTGAGCGCATGAAGCAGAGGCGCTTCAAGGAGATCTTCGCCCTGCTGGACAAGGACGGGAACGGCGTAATCGACTTTGACGAGATGAAGCACTTGCCAGAGTTCGAGAGGTTCAGCAACGAGATTCAGATGGACCTCCTCTTTGCGATGGAGAGCACGGGAGAGTTCAAGGACGACATCGACCTGGAGACCTTCACGTACCTCATGGAGCACGCCGTGGAGATGAATGTGTGCTACAGGCACTATCTCCAGCCGGACATCCGGGTGGTGGATCCCCACCCTGAGGAGACGTACCACCCGAAGATAAACTCTTACTCGCAGAAACTGGCAAAGAAGAGGAGGGAGAGGGAGGGTTATCCTGTGTTCGAGTCCTTGTACAGGGACCAGGTGCTGAACAAGGAGCACATCGAGCAGATGAGGCTGGAGCTAGATGAGGAGAGGATGAAGGAGTGTACGTTCCAGCCGAAGCTCAACTTCTCCTCACAAAGCACGCCTAGCAAGGCCTACCATTCGTTCGAGAAGGGGGAGACCTTCCACCTGAAAAACCTGGACTACGGCGACGAGTCTTTTGTGGATGACGGCGAGGAGCCATTGGAGGACGTCACCGTGGGTTGATCACAACGTTTTGCAGTCTGGACGTGGGCCCGACGGTGCTCTACGCAGCGGTTAACAATGTAAAGCCTTCTTCCTCTGCCTCAAACAGATCACCAGATCCAAGCTGGTCGCGGATCCCCCCAGCCGATATCGCCATTCATCCTCCACTGCGAGTGTAGAAATCCCTTCTTACAATCCCCCCCCTTTTTTTTGAGAATGCGAGTGAAGAGTGCCGGGAGCCGGAGAGGAGGGAAAGTGTTGTTTGTTTGCGGAACCGAGGGTCGTTCTCCGCGAAGCGCGTAGAAAGCCGGTAAGCGAGCGCCGGGCACAAGCGAACGAGGGTCTTTGTCGGGTCGCCTCGGATTGTCCCGTCAGTACGCCAAAGCCGCCGTCTGTGGGTGGCAGCTGGGGATCCGCGCGAGGAAAAAAAAAAAGAACGTCAAAAGCGGAGAGAGCCGTGCTCCCTTTCTTTTTTCTCGGTCCGTGAGCGGAGAACCCTCACCGCGCTTTCGCGAGGGCTTCGGACGCTGCGCTGGTGGACTTGGAGTCCGAGTTGCGATCTAGAGCTGTAACGGAGGAAAGTCTTGGGGCGAAGGGACTGAGAGCGGCCACGACCCGTGCCCAAATCCGTGAGCACGTCTTTTTCTTGTTCTTCGGTTCGGTTCTCGCACGCGGAGGCTCGTGCAAGGGGTCGCTTAGGCCAGGCGTGGTTTCCTGTCGCTCTTGGCGCGGTGGCTTGCTTTGAGAAAGCACAGCCTTGAACGTCTGCCGGGCTTTTTGAGGCCGAACTACGTGGCTGAACAAGTTCAGATCTCGCAGCAAGTTCTTGCAGGAGGCTCACCAAGTCTCTCCCCTGTCTTTGTTCTCAATAGAATTTTGATGGACGGGCTACAAAAGAAGTGAGACAAGTCTGCTTGTACCAGTGCACGCCCTTATCACGGAAGGCAAGTGCTCGGTGCTGTCAAGAACTAGATGAACGGAGCGAGGCCAGACAGTTTTCAGGGCCAGGTTCCAGTGCCCAGCGGCGGTAGTCGGGGGAACTACCCCGTTCCAGGCCCCCCGGGTCCGCCCGTGAGCGGCCCTCACGCCCAGGCGCAGGCCCAGGCGCAAGCTCAGGCCCACGCCCACGCCCAGGCGCAGGCCCATGCTCATGCCCAGGCGCAGGCTCACGCTGCTCAGGCCCACGCGGCGCACATGCATGCAGCCCATGGCGCCGCTGGCCCCGCTCAGCATCAGCCCCGATTGGGCTGGCACTCCCCCCTCGATTATCTACACAGAAGGGAGCTGATCAACAATATTATTAGGCTGTTCCAGCACCGCCGGCCGAACATCGCGACAGAGTGGCAGAAGAAGCTCCCAGATTTTGTGAGGAGGCTCGAGTCGGCTCTATACCAGTCTGCGCACTCTCTGGAGGAGTACATGGACGTTAACAATTTGGAGCAAAGGCTTCAAAGCGTTGCGAGACGGATGATGTCAAGGGCTAGACCGCCAGGTTCCCTGTCTGGTGCGAATGGACAGCCAGTCAGTGGGGCACCCCGTGTCCACCCTGGGGCTGGGGGAAGGGCACAAGGCCAGGGAGGATCGAATCCATCGCATGCTCAGATGCAAGCGATGTATGGGGGAAGAGTCCCTGGTGGGCACCCCTCCGGTATGGGCATGGGAGATCCACAGATGCGGATGCCGCCACACCACTCAATGCCGATGGCCGGGCACCAGATGCAAGCAAGGAGTATGCCGATGGCAATGAGGCAGCAGCAGACTCCTCAAGGGGCGTCTCAGCCCCCTAGCAGCGGTGCTGGGAGCCAGGGAGGCAAGGGGGTCGACATGTCCCAGGGAATGATGCCCATGCATTCCATGCCACCGGGAGCTCACTATGGGCACCACCCTGTTTCCGGCGGTCATCATCCGCAAGGAGTGCCAAACCCTCAGCACCACATGCAAATGCACCAGCAAGGGAGGCAGGACCCAAGCCAGATTGTCAAGGCAGAGGAAATGTCAGGTGGAAGGGGACCTGGGATGCAAATGCCGGGGAGTGGCGGAATACCCTCTACAGGGCCAGTCATGAGCAACGGAGCCCCCGTTTTGATGAGAAATGCAAGCTTCCCTGGAACTCCTTCAAGCTCCGGCCAGATGCTGTCAACATCAGGTCCAATGCAGAGGGTGACCATCAATGGGATGGCCCCGGGGCAGCTCCCGGGGCATTCGTCTCACATGAGAGCTTCATCATCAGCTGGTATGCCTCAACAAGGAATGCCCTACCACCAGATGGCGGTGAGCGGTGCTTACCACCAGAAGCCTGAGATGGGTCAAATGATGAGACCGCCCCACGCCATGACCAGTGCTGGAATGGCCCCTCCCTCTGTATCCATGCCTCCATCGCATGGCTCTCAGCCCAGGCCGGACCAACACCGGCTGTATATCATGAAGCAGATCAGGTGGCTCCTGTTCTTGAGGCATGCCCACAAGTGCACTGAGCCAGAAGGTAAATGCAGTGCTGGCGAGCATTGTGTTGTGGCAAGGAAGCTTTGGCAGCATATCTGGAAATGCACCGACCCACAGTGCCAGTACCCACGGTGCGTTGCATCGCGTGAACTCTTGAAGCATCACCAGAAATGTGTTGACCCTCGCTGTCCGGTCTGCGGTCCAGTGAGAAATCACATAGAGAACCAGAGGAATAGGCAGCTGGCTGCAGAGCAGTATAGATTATGCCACAAGTCTGCGGGAAGCAGCACCCAAGGTCATAAGCTTCAGCAAATGCCTCCAGCAGGTGCTATGATGGGGCCTTACCATGGTAACACCAAGCCTGTTGTGATGATGCCGCCTGCTGTGCCGCCAAAGAGGGAAAACATGTTTGATGGCGGTGCACCACCAAGTAAGAGGGTGAAGGGAGAGCAGAAAGTGAAGGCAGAATACCAGAGAAAGAAGGTCAAGGACGAAAAGGCCAAGAATTCCCAAGGCACGTCCCTCCTCGAGTGCTTCAGTCCTCAGCAGATAAGGAATCACATGAAGAGCTTGAAAGTTGAGACAAGTGCTCCTCAAGCGCCAGGCAAAGCTGTTGCGACCGAAGTTTCAAAGGCTGTGGAGAAGAGCGAGTGCTGCACCGCTTGCGGAGGTCACAACCTGTTGTTTGAGCCCCCTCCTTTGTATTGCTTGAACTGCACCAACAGGATAAAGAAGGGGCAAATTTACTGGTATGCGATGGTGGACATCAACAAGCATTCTGTTTGTTCCACCTGCTACAAGGACCATATTAAGGACAGTCTTGTTGTCGATGGAAAGACTGTTCCAAAGACCAAGCTGAAGAAGAAGAAAAACGAGGAGAAACTTCTGGAGCCTTGGGTGCAGTGCGACTATTGCGATGCATGGATCCATCAGGTCTGCGCCTTGTACAATAAAGTTCGTGATGATGGAGGATCAGGGCAGTATGCCTGTCCGAATTGCCTCGTGAAGAAGATGGAGAAGGGAGAAATCAAGCAAATCACTGCACGCCCGCAGGCCATGCTCGAGGCAAAGGACCTGGCAAGGACTAAGCTCTCAGACTTTTTAGAGGCAAGGCTCTCAAAGTGCTTGGCTAACGAGAGGCAGGTCCGGGCAACGGCGCTAGGGAAAAAGCCAGCGGAGGTTCCAACGGCAGAGGGACTCACTATCCGGATTGTCAATGCGAACGACAAGCTGTTCTCAACGCTGCCAAGCTTGTACAAGCACTTTGAGAAGGATGGGATCACAGGAGAAATGAAGTACAGATCAAAAATTCTCCTCATGTTCCAGAAGGTAGATGGAGTCGACTTGTGCTTGTTCTGCATGTACGTACAAGAGTACGGCCACGACTGCCCAAACCCGAACACGAGGAGGACCTACCTGAGTTACCTGGACAGCGTGAGGTACTTTAAACCAGAGGGTATCACGGCCTACGGAGGCGACAAGAATGGGAGAGGTGATAGCTTGCGCACTGTGGTGTACCAGGAAATCATCATGGGGTACCTTCAGTACTTGAAGGACAGGGGCTTTACGAGCATGTACATCTGGGCTTGTCCTCCTCTGGCGGGAGATGATTATATCTTCTATGTTCACCCACAGCGCCAGAAGACGCCAAAGAGCGACAGGCTGAGGGAGTGGTACCTGAGAATGCTGCGAAAGGCGAAGGATGAGGGTATCGTCGAGAAGACGTCAAACTTGTGGGACCTGTTTTTTGAGGGTGGCAAGGATCACAGGGTGGATCCCTGCAGGGCTTTGGATCTCCCGTACTTTGAGGGAGACTACATCCCGGGAGCGCTGGAGGACTATCTGACCAAAATTTATAAAGAGCGGGAGGATGAGAAGAAAGCGTCGGGGAAGAAGTCCAAAAAGACCTTCAAAGGATCCTCCTCGAGGGGAAAGAGCAAGCGCACGGCGATGTCAGAGTCTGTTGACACCCAAGTCATGAGCAGGCTTGGGGATCAAATTAAGAACATGAAGGAGGACTTCATCATGGTCCACCTGCAGCCGAGCTGCAGCTACTGCAGGAAGTACATCCTCGCCCCGGAGAAGAGGTTCACCTGCGATACGTGCCCCAACTTTGAGCTCTGCGAGCGGTGCTACAAGGACGACTGCGGCCTCGACGAGAGGTCCAAGCACCCCACGGGCTCCCTCGCGGTCCACAAGTTCAAGGAATCTATCGGCCCGCAGGTCAAAGACACGAGCGATCCGGACCCCACGATGGAGTGCGAGATCTTCGACACCAGGCAGTCCTTCCTGTCGCTCTGCCAGGGCAACCACTACCAGTTCGACACCTTCAGGAGGGCAAAGCACTCGTCCATGATGGTCCTGTACCACCTGCACAACCCCGCGGCGCCGGCGTTCACGTCCTCCTGCAATGCATGCAATCGGGAGATTCAGCCCGGGCAAGGCTACCGATGCACTGTGTGTCCCGACTACGATGTGTGCGTGAATTGCAAGCAGGCGCCAGGATTCAAGCACGAGCATCCTCTTAAGAAGCAGTCTGCCCAGGCGGATGCCCGCATGTCGAGGGTCAGCGAGGAGGAGAGGAGGGCGAGACAGGAGCAACTTCGCAAGACCATGGAGCTCCTCGTGCACGCGAGCTCCTGCCAGGACAAGAACTGCCCCCACCCCTCGTGCTTCAAGGTTAAAATGCTGTTTCAGCACAGCCTCACGTGTTCTACTAAGGCGACCGGCGGCTGCACGTATTGCAGAAGGATGTGGGCGCTTCTGCAGCTGCACGCAAAGTCTTGCACCACGCCAAACTGCCCGGTGCCGAGGTGCCGAGACTTGAAACAGTATAGGAGATATGCGCAGGCACAGGCAGAGAAAAGACGGAGGATGCACTACCACCAGATGATGCAGGCAAATCGGCAGTAAGACCTTTTGTGGCACACAAAAAAAGTTTAGGCTTGTATTACAAAAAATTGTCCAGTCCCATTCTCTGTCCCATTCTCTGTCCCATTCTCTGTCCCATTCTCTGTCCCATTCTCTGGGTCCCCACTCCCACTCCCACTCCCACTCCCAGACCTGGTGGTGTGAGTTCGTTTCCGAATCTGGTTGCTGGTTGGGGAGAAGATCAGCAGAAAGATCTTCGAAGAAGATTGGGCCACCATTTTTTCGTGGCGCAGCGCATGCGCCAGGCACAGACAAGCGGGAGGGTTCATGGTTGTTTGTTTCAAGCTTCCACACTATGTGGAAGAACTTGCGTACTCAAGTCGGTGTGTGCAGCGGGAGCGGGAGGTGCGGCGCGGGAGCACGCCTCTCCGTGACCGCGGGACGACACTCTCGCCAAACATCTGTCGGCGGGGTCCCACACGGAGCACACGGACCCGGTGCCTGCCTCCTCGGACGAGCGATGTTGTCGAGAACCTCTCGGAAGATTACTGCGACGATTTCGTGTGCAAGTCTTCCCCCGCGGTGGAGCAGAGCGTGAAGCAGCTCGCTAGGGACATCTGTTCCACCGCGGGCTGGTCCCCGCGCCAGTTTGCGCCCAAGGTCTCCTACTCGGACAAGGCCCTGAGGAGGTTCGAGGGCAACGAGAAGTACGGCAGGCTCACTTTCTTGCGGGACTTCCAGTGCAAGGTGGCGATCCTGAAAATGTCCATGCTCGACCTGGACACCGCCTGCATCGAGTGGACTTGGACGGGGGAGCACGCCTTGGGAACGGTGGACCTGAGGTGCCGGTCGACCTTCGACCTGAACGTTATCACCGGAAAGGTCACCGCCCATCGAGAGGATTGGGACTTTGGGACCGCGAACACTGCCTCAGCAGTGTTCGCGGTCAGCAGGCTCACTTGGAGCCTGCAAGAGAACTTGGTCGATGTGGCAGAGAAGGTCAGAGAGGCTGCCAACCAGTCCAAGGAGGACATGGAGTCCGACAGATATTTCGTGGATCCGATGGACCCAAAGAAATACATTCAGCAACAGGACACCACCTTCGACGACGCTTTGCAGTTGGGAATTGTGCTCACCCTCATTTACGCTTGTGTCCAGGTGCTGAGGACCATTGAGGGAAGCGCGTAAAGCGGCGAGAGAGCCAAGACGATCAAAATTTGTGCCATCGACTTTTGCACACACTCTCTCCCTCCCTCCCTCCCTCCCTCTCTCTCTCTCTCTCTCTCTCCGTGGCATCTCCCTGCAGGGGGAGAAGCCTTCCATCCAACCAAGCTCCCACAATCTCGCGGAACGCAGCCTCGGGGGGGCTGCCGGTCGAGCCGATGCTCCGCAGTGCCAGCATGGCCCTGTGGTGGGCAAGGGCGGGGGCCGCTGGGACAGAGTTTCTGCTCCACAATGGCACGTTCAGCGTCGCCCCTCTTGCGGGGGTCTGGAACGTGGCCCCCCCGGCCATGCCGACGGGCGGCTTGGCCCGCACTGCACACTTCCGGAAAAGCTGGTTTGCGGGGTGCAGGCTCGTTCACGGTGGCGAGGGCAAGCGGCAACCGGACGACCTAACGCAGAAACGCCGGGATGGAGCGTGCTCGCAATCCGAATCAGGCCAGACGGTAGGGTCGAAAAGCGCGGGATGGACCTACAAGGAGGCGTGCACGCTTCCCAATTTGATCTCCCTCTCTAGAGCGCTATCCGCTCCGCTTCTCGGTGCTTGCATAGTGAACGACGCTTGGCAGGTCGCGATAGGGGGCACCATGCTAGCCGGCTTCAGCGACTGGCTGGACGGATACCTGGCGAAGAAGGGGAAGCAGGAGAGTTCACTGGGCTCTTATCTTGACCCTCTGGCCGACAAGGTGCTCGTCACCTGTCTCACGGTTGCCGCGGGGTACAAGGGACTGATCGATCCGGCTGTGTGCGGCATCATCGTGGGCAGGGATGCTATTTTGTTGGGAGGTGAGCTGCCCCGACCTCCTCGCCAAAACCGTGCCTGCCATTCTCTAAACAACCTTCTCCGTTTTCGCACCAATTCTGTTCCAAAAGGCGCTTTCCTGCACCGGGCCCATGTCCTCAACTGGAGGTGGAAGAGTTGGCGGGAATACTTTCGGGTGACCCGG
>Ga0160423_10000644_pt1 | contig 28853 bp, 22 predicted proteins | sample CRUFie14St8metaG_FD_108191 | JGI IMG/M metagenome (GOLD analysis project Ga0160423, IMG submission 108191) | Marine microbial communities from the Costa Rica Dome - CRUD Field 142mm St8 metaG | ecosystem: Environmental > Aquatic > Marine > Oceanic > Photic zone | place: Costa Rica: the Eastern...
CGTAAACGTGTAACCAGCTCGCGTCGGAACCGTCGACGACACCGTCACATCACTACCCGCATCACCAGACTGATCACCAGGAGCCCCAGAACCACCATTCGCGTCATACGTCAACGAAACCGTCACCGGCACGCAGTCGGCGTTGTAAGTGAAAGAGTCGGTAACAGCATTGAAACCCGACCCAAATGGCGGAGTGACGGTCACTTCAAAAACCGCGTTGGTCTCAGCCTCAATTACTGTTGCGGACCAGGTCTGCGTGTCCCCTGGGTCGATATAGGGGTACCCATTCACATTCCACGTCAACTCAGTGCCATTCTTCGTTATCAAGAGTTCCCCGGCAAGAGTCGATCCGCTGTTTGCGACTGTGATCTCGAGCGAGTCATCAGCGCAGGCAAGATTAAAACCAACAGCCGGACTCCACGAACTGACAGTCGTAGTTATGAGACTCGTCGACCCGCACGAGGCTCCGTCGTTGTCGGTTGTCGCAACAGCGTTTCCGACAGATGTAAGCGACGGCGAGCCGTTGTTCCATTCCCATTCAGCAAGAATCCCGTCGTTTCGCGCCATGAGCACGGATGAGGAACCTGAACTCGATGCCTCGTACGAAGCCGCTGCGCCCCAGCCCTTAGAAGAGTTAAAGCTAAATCCGTTAAGAGATGTGTTTACAGCTGTTGCGGACCCATCAGATGCATACAGCACTGACTGATTGCCATTATTTTCCTCAATGCCAACAGCAATATATGTAACGCCGCTGTACGTCACCGGCTCAGGTAGCCACGTGATGTCTTTAACGGTCCCCTGGCCACTCACGTTGTAGTCAGACCAAACCCCAGTCGCAAGATTGTACAACGCAGCGTTCGTAGCCCCTCCGTTTCTCGCCATGAGAAGAAACCCCTCATTTGCAATTTCGATGTAGGCGCCTGCGTTGACCGCCTTAGACGTATTACTCAAGTACTGGTAGGAGCTAATAACTTGGTAACTTCCCGCGCCGCCGACTGTGGGCGGCGGGTAAATCCGCACGAGTTGGTGCTCCCTGTCCTGTCCACCTCCATTAACCTGCAGCACCCCGTACATTGCTCCAGATGGAGTGAGAGAAAGCGCGTTGATGGTCTTACCCGCAGGCAGCGAATACGTCCCTTGAAGGTCAAGGCTCCACGAACCACCCTCTCCGCCTGCAAACGAGTAGAGACTTAGTGAACCACCACCAGAAACGCTCTGATACAAGCGCCCTCGAGTGCCTCCTGCCACCTGCTCAGTGCACGACCAGGTAGTGGACAAGGAAGACGCCGCAACTTTTTCAACCCCCGCCAATTGCCACAGGTATGCCAGAGCACCAATCATCGCTACCGTGAGAGAGCACCACGCCAGTTTTAGGAGCTTAGGTTTGTTTCGCTTCGTCATGACTCAAGGCGCTGTTTTTGGAGCAAGAACCCACTTGGAGGGTTCCAACGAGAACCGAAGTGAAGACTAGACAGTTCTACAGTCAAATCAAACCAAAGTCGGATTTGAATAACTCGAGAGAACGTCTCTAATGCAACCCGCTAAGTGAGCCTAGAAGTAAGAAACTGCACGCACGAACGTCTCCCGCATCAGACGCTGACCCTGTGAGCTTTCTCTCCAGTGTCAAAAGCGAGGACCATGAGATGAACGACTTCTCTACTGGACCTAACGACAGTTTCTTTCTGCGACTATCTAACTCGACTGCAGAAACTGCACAATGTTGCTGACGAGAATTTCTGGTGCATCCTCCTGGCAGAAATGGCCAACATCAGGCAATTCAACGACGGGCCCGTGGGGCCACACGCCACGGAAATCTGCGATTGCTCGATCAGGCGGAATGCCTTGGTCCGCCATTCCTTCTAATAACATCGCCGGTTTCTTCGCCAACTCGCTCACGCCCGCTACGCCAGCTATGACGTACTCCGCAATGCGTCCCGTGTAGACGTCCATTGGGAACTCGTATGCACCGATGGAACTTTCCCAGTCAGGGAACTGATCGCTGTAGGCCCGAGTCCACGTATCGGTCATTGCCTCAGGGTTACTGAACCCAATGATTCGCATGACAGATAGCACCGTTGACCCTGCGTTGCGAAGCACCTGCTCAGTGCGGCCAGACTCAAGCCCCTCACCGAACCACCGCAACCAACGTGACTCATTCGCCGGAGTTACCTCAGGCCCCGGACGGCCATACCCACTCACAGTATTCATGTAGACAAGGCGCGCTACCCGATCAGGGTGTCGCACCGTGAACGCTGTGCCGATTGGACCACCCCAGTCTTGAATCACGAACGTGATATTCCTCAAGTCAAGATGTTCGATCAGACCAACGAGGTTTTCTGTGTGAGTCTGCAATGTGTACGACTTGTCTTGCGGGGTTTCGCTTTTCCCAAACCCCATGTGATCAGGCACGATGACCCGACCATGTTCAGCGAGCGGGTCAATCATGTGTCGATAGAGGTAACCCCATGTTGGCTCACCGTGCAGGCACACGATGGGGTCCCCCTCCCCCACGTCGACGTAATGCTGTCGAAATCCGCATCCGTCAAAAAACTGTGGCGCATATGGCCAAGTACCGTCATAGGTTTCATCAGCGGGAATCACGTGATCAGTCTCCCATAACGATCTGTACCCACTCGGGTGCTGAACTACACGTCACGTATCGAGCGCTTTCCACGCTTCTTCTTCAGGTGAGCCAGGTTCAGGAAGCAGGCTGCCGCCCTCCATCACAAACGACGCTTCTGTCTCTTCGATGTGAATCGCAACTCTCGAAGCGCTCGCACTAGTCCGCTCCGCCGTGGCGGTCTGCAGACGGGTGGTGAGTTCAGCCTTTTGTTCAGTTGTGCGGCCTGAGCGGATATTGGCTCGGTACAGCACGTCGATGTTGTCTGGTAGTCGGTTTGCGTCGTCAACGGTGTATAACACGTGAACAAAGGTTCGAGGTGCTCCTGTGACGTCGCAATGAACATTCGTTACGTCTTTAGAGAGTGCCTCTCGGTCGGCAGGTGCGAGAACCTCGGGGCGAACGATGGCATGGTAGAAGGGCATTAGGAATTCGCGCTTTCATGTGATGTGGAGAGATCTAAGACCTCGCTAATCGATACAACGATCTCATGATCGGTACAGCCAGTGATGTCGGTCCAAAAGTCACAGATCGACCGCATGTATGTCTCACGCTGCGTCAACGTCGTCGGGCCGTTGATGGTGCAGGCGATCACCGATGACGAGCTCGGAGATCCTCCGGTAAACATTTGTCCAGACTCAACGAGCCGCCACGAGATATCGACTTCTGCCCCGCCAAGCTGAGCGGCGTGATTACTACGGAGCGCTTGCTCAAGTTCGCTCTGCTTTCGCGCTGCCGTCCCTTCAGCCTGCACCAAACATGAAATTGAGTTCACTCAATCACCCCAGTCGCCTCCAACAATGGCTCCGTCTCTAGATTACGTATCCCCAAAGTCAGCATACGTATAACGCCTGTGTTCTCACGCTGCCGTTACCGACGTCGCAACGTCGCGCCATTTCGACACGTTGCCAGGATTGGCAGCCAGATCATCAACAGTCAGATACGAGATCACCCGTTCAGCGAGACCCTGATAACGGTCGATCAGACGATCGGCAATCTCATTCCACGGTCCAACAATTGCGAATGTGTCGAGCATTTCATCGGTGATCGTTGCGGCAAGCCCAGTTAGGTCGCCCGCTTTGATGCAGTCATTCAACCGGCTTGACACGCCCTCAAATCCGAGGTCTTCAAATTGGAACGCATAATTCTTTGTCGACCCGTAAAATCCGATTTGGGTCCGCGCCCTGTGTGCAAGCGCCTCACGTTCTTCAGAAGTGTCGCCGGGCACGATGAACACCGGGATCAACAGATCCACTTCGGCAGGGTCTCGGTCCGCGCTGTCCGCGCCCTCCGCAACCGCAGGAAGCAAGCGCTCGTTGATGTAGTGAACCGAGTGAAGAGGATGCACATGCACCCCATCTGCAACCGCCCCTGCCATTCGGGTCATCCACGGCCCAACTGCTGAAACGTCAACTTTGACATCACCGTAGCTGTGCGAGAGCGGCATCCATTGCTGCGGGAGCATAGTGAGTTGGTAATACGGGCCTCGGTGATCAAGCTTGGCTTCGCCTCGGAACGCGGAGAGTGTGGCCTGCACTGCATGCAAGTAATCACGCATGCGTGGTCCAGGAGGATCAAATTCCATGCCATAGCGGCGCTCAATATGCGCTCGAACCTGGCTGCCTAGCCCTAACCGAAACTGGCCTTGGGTATTGTCTGCCAACTCCCACGCAAGGCTCGCAGCAACCATTGGACTCATTGGGAACGCAACAGCGATACCAGTTGAGTACGTGAGCCGAGGCGCTGCCATAGCGGCAGCCGCAATACTCATCCACGGCGTTTGACCGGTTTCAGTGAACATCAACCCGGAGAAACCTGCGCTTTCGGCCCTTGATGCAAGCTCCGCAGCATCTTTCCAACGGTTAGGACCAACCATGATGTCAAATTCCATAAAGCTCACCGCTCCGTGCTCTTGTCAATGTTTGGGGAGCTCCTCGTTTTCGTTCGAAGAGGTCCTCAGAGGAGTGAATTCCTAGTTGGAGCACAAACCCCTCACGTGTGAATCACGGTACGCAAGTCAAGCAAGAGCCGGCGAATCAGGAAACAATGCCGGGAGACCTGAGAACGACGACTGAAGTTGAATGCCATCCAGAAATGTCAGTGCCCCATTGTTCTGACTCGTACTTGATGGCTTAGTGCAAAGTAAGCGTCAAACAATGTGGTGATGGCTGCCCGACCTATTCATGCCTGATGTCCCGGAACCATCTGTGAACTTCACTTCACAACTTCGGAATTGACGTGAGAGCAGCCGTGCGACTGCTCGTTCAAGAGGCGGTTAGCCCTAACAACAATCAGGGGCGGTACGAGCAGGACGGCGACCCATGCCAAAGTCATCAGTTGATCAGCAAGTGCATCGATGCGATGGTCAGGCAACAATCGACTCCATAATTGAAATAAGGGGTTAGCGGTGTCTTCATGATCCACAATCAATGCCCGCCGATCAGTTGATGCCTCAGTAGCAATCCAAACCCAATTGACTAGGCCCCAAAGTCCCGCCACCATCATTGGCCAAAGCAGAAACCGGAAACGTTCAACAAGCACCGCAATACCAATGACTACCAGAGGTAGGACAGGAACGATCTGGCGCCCGGGCCACCACCAGCCATGCATTGTCAAAGCAACCCAAGTCGCGACTGCCCAACAGACAGCGATAGCGGAAAGCAAAACAGTTGAGTCGGAAGACGAAAACCATTTGCGCCTCTTCCGGTGAAGAAACAAGGCGGTAAGGCCTGCCGGGGCGAGCAAGTATGCCGGGGCCCAAGCGGCGATACCGAAGTAGCGGTCGACAAGAAGTCCAACCAAACGGTTGGACCGAGCTATGTAGTTCGGGTTATTCCCAACAACCAGGAATTCACCATCTACAAAGTGGTCTCCGCTTGAGTAAACGGTCCAGCCACCCCAGATCTGCCGGTGAACAACTGCGTAGGTGATGCTCGCAACGGCAAATACGCCAACTATGGCCGCCAACTTTCGGATGTGGGCGGTCGAAAGATGGCGAACGAGCAGCGCAACCGCGAACACTGATGCAAGAGGAACGTATTTCACCGACAGCCACGGCAAGGCAAGTACGGCAAGCACCGCAAGTGCCGTTCTTCCTCCCTGAAGCACACCGGTTGTCCCCATAGTGGCAACAACCACGCACAAAGCGGCAAGGGTTGCCGGATAAATCTGGGAACCGTATGCCGCCAATGGCGACGAAACAAAAAAGGCTATAACGACAAGTCCGGCGATTCGAGGGTCAACCCCGAAACGTCTTGACGCAAGTCGGTGCGTAATAGCCGCAACAAGCCCGAGCATGACCGCAAGAGTTGCCTTCGCAGCAACCCATCCGCCCAACCTCATCGGTCCGGCGAGAACAAGCGGGAGAAGTGGATCGTGGGGACTAATGCGCTGCCCTTCGCTGTTCATATCAATGGTCTGTTGGTCAACCCTGATCTCGTGGAACGGTAGGTAACGCTGAGCCTCGAGCTCGTCGGAAATATCGAGGTTGAAATCCTCACCAAGGCTTATCGCGGTGAGCAGATATTGCGGTTCATCGGCACTAACCCGAGCTCCGTAAGTCGCTCGTGCATCGATTCCAACAAAACCCGCCGTTACTCCCGCGAAAAAGCAGATAATTGCCCAACGAGTCACGGCCACTTACATCCAGTATGGGGTTTGCGTTTAGGAGAAGTCGCGCAGCATTTTGCGCAACTCGAGCTGGTGTTCTTCCTCTGCAGCGATCTGACCTCGAGCGAATTCTTCAAGAAAAACCGACTTGCCATCGACCGCAAGAAGAAGGTTTCGGTACAGCTTGACCGCTGTGAGCTCGTGCTCCAAGCTTTCCTCCAGAATCTGATTCGTACTGTGGTTGTGCGTCTCTTCGATCGGCGCGATACGTGTCGAAGCGTGACCGCCAAGACCGGTAATGATTTCTCCCACTTGTTGCGCGTGGAGGAGCGACTCGTTGGCCTGCGCCTGAAGGAAACTGACTAAAGGAATGCGATGCGGTCCAGTGATCATCAGCGAGTAGTGCGTGTAACGAACCACTCCAGCAAGCTCCGCCTCCAAAATTGCATTTAGGGAGGAAATTACCTCGCCTTCGTCGATCGTGTCGTTCTGCATTGACGTGTCCTTCTTTGAGCACTAGGTCCTCCGCCGATCCTACAGACTTCACTTTTCTTTTCGCTGTCTAGTGGGCCCATGTTAACGTGTATGGCATGCCGAACAAGCCGCCACCGGTATGCCTATTTCTATGCAACGGCGGAGCTTGTCAGAAGCAAAGTAAGGCTTACGCCGGCCTCCAGCGCGAGGCCCAATCAGCGTCACTAACTTTCGCCTCCATCAGTTGCCAAGGCAGTTGTAGCGGACCAACAGCGGTCGTCGTTGGCCCCGATGGGCCCCGATGGTTTGAGAACCTACGTGGCAAAGCGGTGCGGCGAGATCTGATTGCTCTGGTTGGTGGCGCAACCAGTAGGCCCCTTACGGCCGCAACCAAGCGCCTGCGCAATCGAGAGCTCACCGGCAAGCGTCGAACTAAGGCCCAGAAGCGCTTCGCAAAAGCAACACAAAACTGAACCATGTTACGCGTCTTTGTTTTCAGCGCATCGAAAAAAGAGGCCTTTTCGCAATAGCGAAAGCAGTAGAAAAATAAAATACTTCAGCACGCTGAAATCTAAAGCCTCTTCGGTCCCCGTTGCTGTCTCAGACGGTTCAGATCGTCAAATCGCCCCACGGCAATGGTTGTCCTAATCTCTTGCCGTACCCTTCCGCATTGAGAACTTCGGTGGGTTAGGATCTTTCCATGTCGTATGAGACACCCGAATTCCACCCAGCGTTTGAAGAATATTGTGAAGCCATTTATGAGCTGTCCGAAGACGATGTTGAAATCATCCAGGCTCGAGTAGCAGAGCGCTTGGATGTATCACGTCCCGCAGTGTCGGAAATGATTAGGAAGATGGAGCGCGAAGGCTTTGTTTCTTCCGCAGCCGGCGTCATCTCCCTCACGTCGTCCGGTACAGAACTAGCAACGCGCGTTGTTCGTCGGCACAGGCTGGCCGAGCGCTTCCTAACCGACGTTCTTGATCTGTCATGGTCCCAAGCCCACCAAGAAGCGGGACGCTGGGAGCATGTGATTTCTCCCGACGTCGAAGCTGCTTTAGTGAGGATCCTCGAGGATCCAACAACCTGTCCCCATGGCAACCCAATTCCTGGATCGGGATATGAAGAACCGACTCAGAGTACGTCTCTGAGCCACATCAAAGCCGGCGGCAGCTTCCGAGTTGAACGAATTCCCGAAGAGCTCGAATACCACGATGGCATGCTTGAGTTTCTTGAAAGCTCCGCAATTGTTCCCGGAAACCAAGGAACAGTGACATCACGCTCCCCCGATGGCACAACGACAGTTGAGATCGACGGATCTCACGTTGGTGTCGGCGAATTCGCCAGTGATCGGATCCTCGTTACGACAGCCTAATTACGACTGTCGAACGACAACTTGCTTCGCCCCAGGGCGCAAACCTAAGTTGCCTCGATCTCCCACCGTCGCGCGTAAGTCGGGCTCGGCAAGCACGACAACTTCATCACCGGTCCGAAGGCGAACTCGCAGTAGCCAATGGGAGCCGGCGTAGTCGCACCTCTGCACATTTGCGTCACCGCTGTCATCTGATTCGAACACAACATCGTTTGGTCGAACCATTGCAACGAAGTTCCCCTCGGAGCTTTGGTCGACTGCGCCGAGGACTGTCGACCATCCGCTGCCATCTTTTGTAATTGAAAGGAAGTTCGCCTCATCCATGAACGACGCAACAAACATCGTCAATGGCTGGCGATAGATCTCCTCAGGGACACCAACCTGCTCAATTTGGCCTGCCCGCATAACTGCAATCCGATCACCCAAAGCAAGAGCCTCACGCGGGTCGTGTGTCACGAACAGCGCAGGTGTATTCGCAGAATCCAACACCTGCGCCACTTGCTCGCGTAACTGGACTCGAAGATTCTGATCAAGGCTGGCGAATGGCTCGTCAAACAACATCACCGTCGGCCCGGGCGCTAAGGCTCTCGCTAGCGCTACCCGCTGACGTTCCCCACCCGATAGCTCGTGAGGGTAGCGATCGGAAAACTCTGGCAGTTCGATGAGGGCCAGCATCTCAGCCACCCGAGCCTGACGAGCACTTCGTGATTGAGCCCTCAGGCCGAAGCCAACATTTTGGGCGACGGTGAGATGACCAAAGAGGGCATGCTCCTGAAAAACAATGCCAACCGACCTATCCTCCGGCATAACACGACTTTGGCCATCGTCAACCGAAACACCTTGAAGTCGAATTTTCCCTCCGTCAACACCATCTAGACCAGCAATCATCCGAAGGAGCGACGATTTGCCGCAACCGCTCGGACCCACAAGAGCAACCGTTTCCCCCTCGCCAAGCTCAAGACTTACGCCGCTCACTGCAGTAACACCATCAAATTTCTTCCAGACCTCACTCGCTACAAGAGGCAGTGGTTTACTCATGATGCTCCTCGAAAGAGTTGGCGCGCAAGAAGGCCGACAGGGATCATCGCAACGACAATAATTGCTACTGCTGGAAGGGCAGCCTGTTCAAATCTTGATTCTGAGGCCAAGTTAAACGTCCACACAGAAAGAGTGTCGAAGCCAATCGGTCGGAGCAGCAAGACAATTGGCAACTCTTTTAGAACATCGACGGTAACCAGCACAAGACCAGTCAACACACTCGTTCTTGCAAGCGGAAGATGGACCGAGGCGACGACCGATCGCGGCCTCAAGCCAAGGCTTCGCGCTGCTCCAGTCATCTCGTGAGGGACCTGCTCAATACCCGCTTCAACCGTCTGCAATGCAGGAGCCAAGTAGCGAACGGTTTGGGCGTAAACCAGACCAATCAGCGAACCAGTTGCTACTGCGCCCGGGAGACCGATACCGATAAGACCCAACCCATCGTCCAACCCGACCAAAACGAAAACTGATCCGATTGCGACGACTGGTCCTGGAACTGCGTAGCCGACCGACGCAATACGTGCCGCGAGTCGGGTTCTGGACCGCCCAGAAAACCGTGCAGCATTCGCAACAAGAATCGCCCCGATTCCACACACGATGGCAACAATCGTTGCCAGCAGCAGCGTGTTCCCCAAGAACTCGGCAAAGCGCTCTAACAGTGGGGTGCCGCGTGGACCTGTGGCTTCCCTAATTGCCCAAGTAAGTAACTGAACAGTCGGGGCGGCGAAACTTAGCGTTAAAACCAAACCACACAACAGAAATGCGAGCACTGACCGGAAGCCTGTCAAACGCCGTTGAACGAGTCCAGATGCAGCTCCACCGGCCTGGCCAAATTTTGCTCTACCTCGACCAAGCCGCTCAAACCCAATCACCACGAGAGCAAATAGCAGTACAAGCGTTGCGAATTCTGAGGCTGCATCGAGATCGAAGGTGCCTCGCCAGATCCGGAAGACACCGACTGAGACCGTGTCGATTCCGAAATACTGCACAGTCCCAAAATCAGTCAATGTCTCCATGGCTACGATCGCCACGCCGGCCGCCAGCGCAGGCCGCAGTTGCGGGAACATGACCCGCCGGGCAGCTTCAAACGAGCTCGCACCGAGACTCCGGGCTACTTGATATGAGCTTCCAGCCTGATCAGCTAACGCGGCTCGGGCCACGAGAAACACGTAGGGGTACAGAACGAGCGTAAAAACAATGATTGCCCCACCAAGCGATCGAATTGGTGGGAACCACGCGTCCTGCCCGAAGATTTCACGCCACCACCCCTGTATCGGGCCAGTAAAACCGAAAACTGAAAGAGTTACGAATCCCAACACATACGAAGGAACTGCGAGCGGAGCGATAAGGAGCCATCTAAATACCCGAGATCCAGGGAACTGGTAAGCCGATACAAGCCATGCGAGGCCTCCGCCAACCAAGAGTGAGCCGACGCCGACGCCACAAAGCAGAATCGAGGTTTCAATGAGTTGACGAGGCAGTCGAGTGTTCCATTGTTGTCGCCATACATCTACAGATGGATTGAAAACACTGAACGTGAGGATCCCAACGGGAACCGCCACCACGGCGGCTATCACCACGGCAGTCGAGTGCCAAGCTAGGCCATCTCGCAAAGCCTTCCGATGTAACGCCATATGAGTGACTCGAAGGTTACCAACTATTTATTCGTAGCCCGCTTCGTCGAGAAGCCGAACGGCATCAGCGTTCAACGCACCGAACTCAGCCGCATTCAGATCATCAGCAACAAAGGTTGAACCAAATGCATCAGCTATCAAATCTTCAGGAGCCACCGCCGGGTTCACGGGATACTCATGGTTCCCGTCGACAAAGGAGTTCTGCCCGTCAGTTGCCAACCACTCGAGTAGCTGAAGGGCAAGCTCCGGGTCATCGGCGTACTTCGTTATGCCGGCACCCGAGATATTGACATGCGTCCCGCGCCCTTCCTGGTCGGCCCAAACCAACGAGACCGGGAAGTCAGGGTCATCCTCCATAAGCCGGACAAGGTAATAGTGGTTAACAATTGCCACGTCACAGAGACCATCTCGAATGGATTTCAGCGCGATCACATCGTTGGAAAGAATTTCTGCGTTGTCAGCCCAGCCCGAAACAATTCGAAGAGCCTCGTCATAACCCACGTTTCCAATCAAGCTTGCCACCAGGGACTGCGTATAGGTGTTGGATGAGTTTCGGAGACAGAGCCTTCCCTTCCACTCTGGGCCGGCGAGTTCCTCGTAGGTGGTAGGTGCCTCCGCTGAGGACATCCGATCAGAGCTGTACACAATTGTTCTTGCCCGCCGGCTTAACGCATACCACTGACCGTCAGGATCTCGAAGTGACTCGGGGACTGCCTCGTCCAACAGATCGGAATCAATGTTAATGAACACTCCTTGCTCAGCCGCACGCGCTAAATTTCCCGCATCGACAGTCATGTAGATGTCTGCTTGGGTGTCCTCCCCTTCGGCAGCGATCCGTTCGCGAAGTTCAGCATCAGAACCTTGGAGGAATTCAATTGAGACTCCTGTTTCTGAGGAAAATTTTTCAAACGCTTCCTCTAGGTCGTAGTGCCGACCCGTGTAAACCCTGATTGTGTCACCGTCACCGCCGCACGCCGTGGGCAAGCTCAAGATACTTACGGCTGACAGGGCAACCAGGAAACGCCGAATTTGAAGATGCATGACCCCCACTGTACCGCATCATTATGAAAATTCGTTAGGCATGCCTAACTATTTCTGCGGATGCGGCAGTAATCTAATTGAATGAAATCTCTGTTCCGATTCGTTGGCCTTGCGTTCACCACCCGGCGCTCTGTGGCCATCTTTGCCTTGATTTCAGCCGCGTTCGGAATCACAGCTTTGGGCACGGTGGTCGATGGAGCAATGCTGCGAAGCGCAGCCGACTCCGCGCTCAACGATCCTCTTGGACTTATCTTGGCAACTGGAGCATTTCTAGTGGCGTTCCTTTTGAGGTCCGTCGCCTGGCAACGGATAGTTCCAGGCCTGACGCTCGGCCAGTCTCTCGCCGGAATTCACCTCGCTCTTGGGGCGAACCATGTCCTCCCGCTTAGGCTCGGGGAGCCATTGAGAGTTGCCAGTGTCGTACGCCGGACATCGATCTCACTTGATGTCGCAGCATCTTCCACTCTTGCGCTTCGAAGCGCCGACATTATTTGTGTACTCGGCCTCGCCTGGATACTTGCTCCAAACGCCATGCAAGATGTCGTCGGCGGTTGGATCGTACCGGTTGCTGCGGTTCTCGGTCTTGTGGCGGTAGGCAGTGGGGTATGGCTCATGAAGACCGCTCGGGCTACAAGTTCAGTTCGCGTTCCCGGGACTGTCACTCTCGGGCTCACTGCGGCGGCTTGGCTGTTTGAAGCGGCACTTGTTTGGCAAAGTGCCTCTTGGGCTGGTTTAGAGATTGGATTTTCCGATGCCGTAGTCGTCACGACTGTCGCTGTATCGGCTCAAATCGTCGCAATTGCTCCGAGTGGGATCGGCACCTACGAAGCGGCCTCGGTTGCCGCCTACCTCGCGCTAGGCCACGATGGTAAAACTGCCCTCGTTGCGGCCGTGACTGCTCATGCGCTAAAGACTCTGTACTCGCTGATCGCAGGAGGAATCGCCGTATTTGCCCCCGGCCCTGGCTTTCTTGGTCGCCTCCGACTCCCCCGCACTATCGGACAAAGCCCACAAGCTGAAGCCGCACGTCAACGTGGACCGGCCGAACCTGGACGTCCCATCGTTCTGTTTATGCCAGCTCTCAATGAGGAAAAAGCTGTTGGTGAGTGTATCCGCAGGGTTCCATTCGAGATTGCGGGTCACCCAGTTCACACTCTCATCATCGACGACGGTTCAACTGACCGCACCGCACAAATCGCAACTGATGCGGGCGCTGAAGTTGTCTCATTTGGTGAGACTCGCGGCCTAGGCGCAGGCGTCCGTTTCGGCCTCGAACGTGCGATGGCACATAATCCAGTTGCCGTTGCATTTTGCGACGCTGACGAGGAGTACCCGCCTGAAGAACTTGAGAATCTCGTTACCCCAATTTTAGAGGGTGAAGCCGATTACGTGGTCGGTAGCCGCTTTCTCGGAACGATCGAGCACATGCGACCCCATCGGCGGCTTGGGAATGTGGTCCTTACCAAGCTGGTGGCATTCCTTAGTCGCACTCCAGTGACCGACGGTCAATCGGGCTATCGGGCATTCTCTCCGGAGGCCGCTTCCGCTGCGGAGGTCATCCATGATTTCAACTACGCGCAGGTAATCACTCTTGATCTGATCGCTAAGGGATTCCGCTACCACGAGGTTGGTATCACGTATCGATTCCGGACCAGTGGCAAAAGCTTTATCAAGTTAGGTTCGTACTTGCGACGTGTTGTGCCAGCAGTTGCTAAGGAACTTAATACAACCTGAAATAAGCGAGGCTGGCTAAATCAATCTTCAACGACGTTCGAGCGGAACTCTTCACGTCGTAATCTCCATGCCTGACGATCAATGTGACCATCACTATTGATGACACGAGCGACGGCATTACCCATCTCGATTACATGATGTAAGTTGTCGGGGACAAATAGGCCAAGACGACCGACGGTCACAAGTCTTGGTTGCTCGTTAACCCATGTCTCAATGCAATCAAGGTCGGCTTGATAGCCATGTCGGTACTTGGGATAAACGGACGGCAAGCGGCGAACTTCTGCGTCAACATGCCCTGTAACCGGGAGTCCCTGCTCCACGAGCTGACGGCTCACTAGTCCACCCAACGATTCGCTGTTCATCTGCCAAAGATCGCTACCTTCATCGCATGGAATCTCAGCGCAAAGCACCGTGCTTTCAGTTGGATCGTCTCCATCACGGTAATTCTTTGGTTCAGACAGTCTGGCTACAACTGTGTCCTGGCCCGGAAAATAATGCGCATCAAATGGTGTGTACTGCGGTCGAGGAATCACGAGGTAAACAAGCAACATTCCACGATGGTCGAGCCGGCTTGCGGCATCCACCACTTCGGATGGAGCTGTTGGCATCGATGCATCCACGAGATGTTGCACCGCCACCGTTGACACGCAGGTCGAGAATCGACGAGTCTCCGAGCCGTTCGGTCCGCACAACACCGCATCCACACCATCATCGGAACAAGTGAGACCATCAAGCCGAGTTGAAAGACAGATTTCGACGCCAGATCTGGTCGCCGAGTCAGCAATAGCATCGATGATCTGTCCGTATCCGAAGCGCGGATAGTAAAAAGATTTTCCCTCCTCGCTCCGCACTGAGACTAAGCGACGCAAAATGTCAAGCGGTCCACCCGCAGACACACGACGCTTCGCCATTGAAGCGTCAATCTCCTCAGCCGGGACTCCCCAAAGCTTTTTCGCATAAGGGGCATAGAAAGCATCGAAGACGGTAGGACCGAGGCCTGCCCTAACGTCTTGTGCGAAATTAGATCCTTTTGAGCGCCGAAATGGGGAGAGGGCAGCGTCCAAGGCTGCCCGAACGGCAAACCACCGAGGTAGGCCACGCAGGAGATCACCAATCTGCAGAGGGAAAGCAACCCAGCGACCGAGCAAACGAATGCGTCCATTGCGATCTCGGCGTTGAAGGTCCTCGCCAAGTAGTTCTCGAAGTTCGCTAAGAAGTTCTGGGTCCGCACGGCCGTGAAGGCGGTGGGACCCAAAGTCGACGCGCTGTCCAGCGATCTCGAAACTTGCCGACATGCCGCCTACTGCGGCTGCTTTGTCTATTAGAAGGACGTCGTGTCCTTTGTCGGCAAGGGCCTTAGCAGCGATAAGACCAGTGGGCCCGGCCCCGGCAACGAGAACACTCATGAGTGTCCTCGTTGCCGGAAGCCGGGCCCTTGAGGAATTTGGTCAGCCAAGCGAGCCGATGTCATCGGCGGAGATGCCCATCGCATCCCATGCTGGCTGAAGTGCAGCCTCAATAATGGCGTAGCCGCCGGTTCCTGGATCATTCTCCAAATTGTAGAAGCCGTCGATTGCTGCCATGTCTGCTCCATTTTCAGCGAACGTCGGAGCCATCACTCGGCTGAAGGCCCAGCCTTCAGCTTGGTGGACACGGGCTGCTTCGGCGTCACCTTCGGCAAGATCATCATCGACAATCTGGGCATAGCGCAGGGTGGCTTGACTGTAAATAATGGCCAACCCTTTCACCGCTTCGGCGGCAGCCATCCCGGCGCCTGGAACATTACCGTTAACGAGCGCATCTCGACCAGCGATCATCGCCTCGAGAATCATGTCGTTCGCCTTTGCGTTCCCGCTAGCGGCTTCTGTGCCAAAGTTTCCAGCCCTCTTATTACCGGTTGCGTAAGGGCCGCACCCGGCGTCAGCTCCGTGGTAGAAGGCCCAACCCTCGTCCCAGTTGTGTGGAGCTCCCGTTTGAGGGTCGAAGTTACCATCAGCGGCTTTCGCCATCGCCGCATTGAGCTCGTGGATCGTCCAAGCAACCATGATTTGGTTCATGATTCCCTTTTGAATGCCCTGTCGACGAACTGACTCGGGCTCACCAGCGAATGGGCCGGTGCCTTCCAAAGCTGCGGTGACATAGTCGTCGAGTGGTGTTGACGTCCCAAAATATGCTTGATGGTCGGGGTTGCGGTCATCGCGGCTTGCAAAACCACCAATCGACCGAACCGATCCGTCGCTCTTGACCGAGTTGACTCCGTCTCGATAGACCGCCTCGACGGCTGCGAAGTCGATCGCCTCGTCTTTCGGGAGCATGCCGTTGATCTCGCAGACGTCGAGCACGACAAGTCTGTGGCTGTCGATGTTTCCGGCATAGTCGTAGCCTCCGTCACCGGGAGTTGCCGCTACCGGGTCGGCTGTTCCGCTCGAGGAGCCAGACGCGCTCGCAGAGGATGATGCGGATCCGCTACTGGAGCCTGAGCTGCTTGCGGAGCCCGAGCTGCTTGCAGAGCCTGAGCTGCTTGCAGAGCCTGAGCCGCTTCCGGAGCCTGAGCCACTTCCTGAGCCGGAGCCACTTCCTGAGCCGGAGCCGCTCCCACTCTCAGAGAGGTTTGAGACCGAAGCGCCGTCATCGCTTCCGCAGGCAGTGGTTGCGAAAAGCACAGCTGATAGAACGACTATCGCCTTGCCCTTCCTTGAGAATCTTTCTCTGGTCATTATCAACCTCTTTCTGTTCCTAATTATTGTTTGCTAACCAGCAGGCGATAGGCTAGCCTAACACCGCATAGTTTGCCAACTAATTAAGTAAAGTTTCCTTCGCAAAACGACGTCAAAAGGGGATTGAATCGTGCGAATAGTTATCACAGGGGCCGCCGGGTTCATTGGCTCGCAGACCGCCCATCTGTTGCTCAGCAGTGGCCACGACGTAATCGGCATCGACTCGATGACCAACTATTACGACCCGCTGATCAAAGTGGCTCGGGTCGCTCAACTCGTCCAAATATCGAATTTTTCATTTCAGAAACGTGATATCGCGAAGGACGATTGCCGGGATCTTTTGGATCAAGACACAGTCGTCATCCACCTTGCTGCCCAGCCGGGCGTAAGAGCGTCGTGGAGCGAATTCGAAAGTTATGCAAACGCGAACGTCACGGCAACGAAACATCTACTTGACGCTGCACTCGAGTGCGGCGTCCCTCGGGTGATTTACGCCTCGTCATCGTCCGTTTATGGAAATTCAAGCGATTTCCCGACAACCGAAACCGCACCTCTCGAACCAATGAGTCCGTATGCCGTCTCGAAACTCGCTGGAGAGCAACTATGCCGACTCTATGCTTCCGAACGCGGGCTGCACACTACAAGTCTCCGCTACTTCACGGTCTACGGACCCGGCCAGCGGCCCGACATGTTGACTCATCGTCTGATCGCAGCCGCGCACAATGGCGCGCCGATTAGGATTTTCGGCACCGGCAACCAGATTCGCGACTTTACTTTTGTTGGCGATGTCGCAAGAGCGAACGTCGCAGCCATCACGGCAGACAGCTCCCCTGGGCAGGTCTTCAATATCGCTGGCGGGTCCGCCGTATCGATCAAGGAAATGATCGAGTCGGTTGAGGCTGCTGTGGGGCTTGGACAAAGAATTCAACAGATAACGGCACCACCAGTTTCAGGTGATGTTCCCCGAACAGATGGTTCAGCAAGTCTCGCGGAGAGTGTTTTGGGTTGGAAGCCAACTGTGGATCTGGATCAGGGCATTTCGGCTCAGGTAGACGATTTTCGTTCGACGCACGCCCAACTACCCCGATACGCCATATCCGCCTAGATAAATCGAGATGCCAACATCTCCTTAAAGGCCATCCACTTAATTTGGCAGAAATATCTCGCCTCCTGATCTGGTAAGGATTACCGTTCGTAGACGGGAGAAGCGGAAGTAAAAACACACGTGCAAATTCTCCTGTGTTTGGCCGCAAAATTTTCTCAGATGGCCCAAGGGTCAATGATCTAAAGTCAAGGTGTAAGCCTAAATTTGGTGCAGTTAGTTACAACAGTGGCCCCGGTTCAGCCATTGCCGAACTTGGAGCGCTCAGGGATGGGACGACGGCAATTATCCAAGACCTTGAGAGACAGAAGTCTCTGACCTGTAATGCTGTCGAGGAGAACCTTCACAGTTAGGAAATCATGGAACACCCCGAACCCAACTCTGAAACAGTGGCAGCTATCCGGGACAGCTTTTTCAAACAAGGGCTCATGAGGACCATTGGAGCGAAGTTGCACCTCGTAGCGACAGGAGAGGTTCGGCTCCGAATCGAGGCCAGCGAGTCACTCACCCAACATCATGGCTTTCTTCACGCAGGTATCATCGGAACAATTCTTGATTCCTCTTGCGGCTGGGCTGCGCAAACACTCATGCCCTTAGGAACAGAGGTGCTCACCGTCGAATACAAACTGAATCTCCTCCGCCCAGCAGCGGGACAACATTTTGAAGGGCGCGGCACAGTCGTTAGGGCTGGCTCCACGCTTACCGCTGCTGAAGCGGCGTTTTATACAACAGATGACCCCGATCGGCTCATCGCAACGATGACCGCCACACTTATCGGCGTTGGCCCTCGATCATCTGACTGACTAGCACGATGCCATCAACCCTTGGATCTGAAGCCTTGTCTCGCTAGTTAAACAACCTCGGTTTTACCAACACAAGCTTTGGCAAAGCACTTGCGCAGTCAAAGACCAGCAGCGGCGCGGTCAGCAACAATTGCTGTTTCCATCTGGCTTAGCAAATCCCCTCGCAAAGCACGCACCGTCGACGCATACGCCCTCGCATCAAGTTGCTCGGCGAAACCCTGGGCCAATTCGACCGCTCTGGCAGTGACCTGATCTGCCTCAGTTACTTCATCTAGAAACCCTGCATCTACCGCGCCCGGGCCGTCGAAAATCTTTGCGTTCGCTACTGAAACCTGCAAATGACGTTTCGAGAGTCGGTCCTTTGCAAGCAATAACGCCCACTCAGGGAGAGTTAACGCGATAGCGACCTCGTTGAGCCCAATTTTTACCGGGCCGTCAACTCCGACGCGGTAATCACAGCCAAGTAATAACAGCGCGCCAGCGGCCACAGCATGACCAGTTGAAGCTGCTACCACCGGAAGTGATGCCCCGTACACCTGTCTGATGAACGAACCTCCTGCAGCCACTAATTCAGTGACCCTCACGGGATCCCCCGAATTAATCACGTCCAGATCAAAACCTGCAACAAATACTTTCGTGTTTCCAGCTAGAACTACTGCTCGGATATCAGCATCTGCCTCGGCTTTCGCCAATTCTTCACCGAGAGCTTCCAACAATGAGATCGAGAAGGCGTTGGCCTTCCCATCATCAACTGAGATGCAAAGAACGTTGTCGATCTTCTCGCTTGTAATCGATGGGTGAGCCATGTTTCGACCGTAGTACAGCAATGTCTGCTTACAACCAGCAAAGCAAAGCCGAAACTTTTCAACTAGCGATGGATCAATTTGAGAATAAACTTCGTTAACGAGGAAATTTAGCCCTCTTCCATGAATCTCAAGATTTGCTATCGGGCTCCTGAAAATACCCGACACGCGAGGCTTCCGGTGTAATAGGTTTCAATCAGTGACCAAAAGCCGAATGTTCGCAGGCAAAAGTTTTCAAAAAATCCGTAACAATTTGACTTTGCCTGACGATTACTTTGGTGACAGCAGTTAACAAATCCAAATGTCAAAATCAGCACCTAGTTCAAAGCGTCCCACGTTGCGAGGGCCTCGATTTGTTGTGCCAATAATCGCCGTTCTCGCACCGTCGGTCTTCGTGCTTTCACAGACTCCGACTGCTTCTATTGTTTCAGCTGCAACAACTCAGTCGACTGAAGAAAATCAGGGACTTGACACATCTACCGGAAGCATTGGGGTAGACGCAGCCACTTTTTCAGAACGTGAGATCGAAATTCTCGACGCAACTGCAGAGTTTTACGGTGCAGATGTTTACGAACTGGAATCCAGCGACCGACTCGTAATCAGTGGAACGCCTGATGTTCTCGACATAGTCGCCAACACCGGCCAGAGCTTGTCAGAAGGCGACGCTCAATTCAGCACCAGTCCAACTGTTCAGGCATTTAGTGAACTTTCAGTGGGAAGCCAATGGCACCACGGCGACCTTTCAACAAGCACAATGTGGAACCAGTCGGCTTCAACCTCTGGCATTACGGTTGCCGTAATCGATACAGGAGTAAACGCGACCGCGGAACTCTCTGGCCGACTTGTACCCGGATGGGACTTCGTAGATAACGACAGCGACCCCTCTGAGGTATCAGCAGAGCCATATGAGCAATGCGACAGCCAAGGCTGCTGGACCGTATACCCGGCATACGGACACGGCACCTTCATTGCTCATGAAATCGCCGCAATTCAGGGCAATAGCGAAGGTGGCTGGGGAGTCTGCGAATCGTGCAAAATCATGCCACTGCGGGTGCTGGGGCCTTACGGCACGGGCTCAATGTGGAATGTTGTAGCAGGAATCGACTGGGCGGTTGCGAATGGCGCAGATGTCATCAACCTGTCTCTTGGCTCCTACTACGGCGACGCAATCACTCTTGCTGCAGTGAATAACGCTGTTGCCAGCGGGGTCGTCGTTGTTGCGGCCGCCGGTAATTCCGGAGCCAGATTCGACCTCTACCCCTCATATCCAGCGGCGTACGACAGCGTCCTGAGCGTCGCATCACATAACCAAGGAAGGTCGCGCTCAGGCTTTTCGAACTACTCCCGGTTTGTAGGTGGAGTCGATATTTCCGCCCCAGGAGGCTCCATCAGAGCCGCAAGCCCGGACGACGACGGCCTCATATGGGGGATGTCAGGAACTTCAATGGCAACCCCAGTTGTTGCAGCGGTAGCTGCAATGGTGAAAACAACGTTCCCCGCTTACAGCGCCGAGGAAATCAACGATCGGCTTCGCGGAACCGCCGACAGCAACTCGTTCACGATGTACGGCTACTTAAACGGAGTTGACGCCTTGAATACGTCGCTCGCTACTCCGGCGTTACCTGAGATTCAAGAGGCGGAATCTGTCATTTACTTCAGCTCTAACTACGGCGACACCGCCGATCCAGCGGCTATCACCTGCGACACAGGAACCTCAGTGACTATCCCTTCGGGCGGCCTTTACAGCCCTACACGAGCGAACCACACTTGGAGCGGCGAATGGAGTGAGAATTACGTTGCTGCGGAACCTCTGTACGTAGCCGGGAGCAGCATCAGTTGCCAGCCGACGACGTTGTACGCAGCTTGGGACACGGTACCGACGTGGAGCAGCAACGGTGGCGACCCTTACAACCATTACATGCAATGCTCAGTTGGGAATCAAGCAACTGCCCCAACAAGTGAACCAACGAAAGACGGTTTTGCGTTCACCGGTTGGAACACCCAGCAAGATGGATCCGGTTACGGAGTTACCACCGGCGGCACTTTTGATTGCGCCTACTACAACTTTTATGCCCAATGGGAGGCTCAGGCAACAACGACAACATCTTCAACAACGACCACTACCGCTCCCACAACAACAACCACATCTTCAACAACGACCACTGTCGCTCCTCAAACGACCACAACAACATTGCCGCCCGGCGGTGAGAACTCTTCAACCACCTCCACCACGGTTGTGGTCACCACAACGACGATTCCACCATCGACATCTACAACGTCTTCATCAACGACCACAACTGCTCCCACAACAACCACCACCAGCACAACGACAACGGTGCCTCCGCCGCAACTGGCCCCACCACCCACCGTCGCTACGACAACGACCACGACCACGACTACGACCCTTCCCCAGGCGCCAAGAACACCTGTACGGATCAATCCGCCCGTCAATCAACCGATTGAGCAAACTCTAGAAGAGACCGAAGAAGAGGTCGCTCAAGAGACCGAACTAGTCGAAGAGGCAGAGCAGAAGCGGATCGCCGCAAAGAAAGGCAAGATCTGGTTGACTCGGCACATCTCCGCTCTGTTGAATGACGTTCTCACTGGGGGAACACTTATTGAAGACATCCGAGAGGCGTTTGGATTAGAACCCAATTGGCGTGCGTTAGCCAACGAGGCGATCCGGCGAGTTGAACCGATGCGTGAGAGCGCAAACTTCCTGTGGTTCGACCTTCTTATTCTCACCTCGGCTCGCTGGTGATCCACAGGGCAAGTAAAACTTTCCTCACCGCTCCCCGATCGCAGTGACATGCGGATCTTCCTGCCGGCGTTTTCCTAGGCAGTTGTCTAGACCGAGTAGATCTCGTAGGTGACACCCTCGTCGTTGGTAGCGCCAATCGCAACGCAGAATAACCCGTTGAGCCATGCGTAGCGTTCGTCGCCCGTCTCAAAACGCGGAGCGGTACGAATGCTGCTCGTGCCGTCACCGTTGGGCTTTGCGAAACCGGTGTACGTCACATATATGTCGGCGTCGTCATCAGTGCGAAATGAAAGACGAACGTCGAGAGAGAATGCACCATCGCCAAGCATGGCGACCCAGTCTCCGGCGGCAACACCCGGAAGAAGCGAGGCGTTAATCTTGGGCCCAATAAGAGTCCCTCCGGTAACCGTGGCCACGACCTTGGTACCGAACGGGCCACGCGAAATGACTGGCCGCTCGACTTCTTGAGTACTCGCAGTAAGGGTGCCAATGAACTCGGCAGGAAGTGCGTCAAGAACCATGCGCTGACCGTACGCGACAGAGCTCCGTGAGACGAAGTCGAGACGCCGAACCCTTGTCAACAACGCTGAAACAAGTCTGATCTTGCAAAAATCGCCTCGCCGAACCGGCAACAAGTGTTCTGCTGCAACTCCACGACTCGACGAGCAACTTACCGCTGTCCCTTACCCTGAGGAGGCAACTTGTTTTCTAACCTCAGACGCGTTGAGCACCACATGCCCCCGGGGTTGCCGGCTCGTTCAGCACAACGTACTCGCGGGTAGGGTCTCGTCAACATCGCAGAAAGAGGGTTCTGATGTTGGATGATTCGGCGATTTTCGATCACCGTATTCTTGCTCGAGAGGAATGTGTCCTGGGTCATCTCCTCGAGCGATGGGCTGAGGTGAAGCCCAACGACATCGCATTCATCTTCCAGGATGGGCCGACATGGACCTGGCTCGAGGCACTCCAGCACACCCGCCGGACTGCCAAAGCCTTCGCTGATCTTGGAGTGGTCAAAGGCGACCACGTGCTTTCTTGGCAGCCCAACGGGCCCGATGCTGTGCTCACCTGGTTCGGCCTCAACTACCTAGGTGCGGTCTATGTTCCTCTTAACACCGCCTACAAGGGCGGTATCCTTGAGCACCAGGTTCGAATCTCGGACGCTCGCCTCATCGTCTGCCACGCCGACCTTGCGACGCGACTCAACGACGTCGACACCGCATCGCTCACTGACATGGTGATCGTCGGAAAAGAATACTTTGATGCCAGTGCGGCGGCAGGGCTCACTGCTCACCCGGCATCAACACTGGCACCAACAAGTGGATTGACTGAGATGCCCAACGCAGTTGAGCCGTGGGATACCCAATACATCATCTTCACGTCTGGTACGACCGGGCCCTCCAAGGCTGTCCTTTCCTCCTATCTTCAGGGCTATTCGATGGGACCTGAAGCAAACCCTCGTTTTAATGGCAGCGACCGCGTCCTGATCAATCTGCCTCTCTTTCACGTCGGAGGCACGGTCTTCTTCAATATCACCCTCGCCAACGGCGGATCATGCGTGCTGGATACCCACTTCCGGACCAACGAATTCTGGTCAACCGTCAACGACCACAAAATTACGGCAGTGTGTTTGCTTGCGGCGATGGTGCCATTCTTGCTCAACCTTCCCGAGTTCGAGGGAGAGCAGGAGCACCCCTTGCGCACGACCGTCATCGTGCCGTGGACCGATGAGGCAATACGCGTTGCCGAACGCTACAACCTGAACGCTATGACGACCTTCAATATGACCGAGGTGTCCTCGCCACTAATGTCGGATCTCCACCCGGCCGCTCCCGGACTGTGTGGGAAAGTGCGGCCAGGCATCGAGGCTCGGGTGGTTGACGAGAATGATTGTGAAGTTGCGCCAGGCCAAACCGGCGAGTTGATTCTTCGCAGCGACCGCCCATGGGCGATGAACCATGGGTATTACAAGAACCCTGAGGCGACCGCCGATGCGTGGCGCAACGGCTGGTTCCACACTGGCGACGGTTTTCGGTACGACGAAGATGGAAACTTCTTCTTCGTCGACCGCATCAAGGACGCCATTCGGCGCCGAGGTGAGAACATTTCATCCTTTGAGGTCGAGAACGAGGTTGCTGCCCACCCCCATATTGCCGAGGCAGCAGCTATACCGGTGCCGAGCCAGCTCGGCGAAGACGACGTGATGATCGTCGTAGCACCGGTCGACGGTAGCCGTATCGACAGCAAAGAGCTCTTCGAGTTCCTCGAACCACGAATGGCACACTTCATGCTCCCACGCTATATCCGCATCGTTGCGGAACTCCCCAAAACACCTACCCAGAAGGTCCAGAAACACGTACTGAAAAGTGATGGCGTTACCGCTGACACTTGGGATCGCGAGGACGCCGGCATTCAGGTCAAACGGGATCGCATCGGGTAGCCAAGATCCTTCCCTCCGGTGAATTCAAGAAGATTCTTTCAGAGAGAAGACTCTGACTCACACCTCCCCGTCCCTGCCGCCACCTAAAGACAGGACATGATGAACGTTTCGATGAGACCGATTTTGCAGTCAGACGTGATGCGGTACCACCACCGTTCGTGCGTTCTGCGAAAGTCAGCGGCCACGTGCCAGAATTCAGCAAATCAACACTATTTTTGATTTGGCGCAGCACGACGCACTCCGGCAAAGCTGTGAGGCACCATGACTAAAAGGGGGCAACGATGACTATCACTGAGGCAGACCTTGAGGTGGCGCGCCAAGCTTGGAGCGATGGTCTAATAGCAATTTCGCAGGCTCATCAGACCTCTGGCGTCGAGGGAGCGCGCTCCGTCGCCGAGCGCGTCATCGATGACGCCTACGGCTACGACCTTGGGCCGGTTCTATTCAAGCCCACCATGGCAAGCGGCGACCAGACGTTTCGCCCCACGAGGGCCGGAGCAATCTCCTACTTCGTCGGCGACGATCCGGACTTCCCCAACGACAGCGGGTTCGCTCTGAACGGATGGCGCAACGTTGACTCAACGACTGCCGCCAGCTTCGTCGACGGCAACGTCGCGATGTGGATGGGCCGGATGGTGTTGACTAACGATCGAGGTGAGGTCACCACGGTCGACAAAAGCTTCGGCTACCGGCGTGAATCCGGCGGAGGGCTGCGAATTGTGCTGCACCACTCGTCGCTTCCATACGAGCGCTGAGCGAGACTGCCTGCGGGCGGGTGGACGAGGGCAACGCGGGTGAACGCGTCGTGATCGATGGGGCGCTTACCCTGATCGGCGGTTTCATGAGAGCGGACATTCGCCAAGAGACACACGCAGCCTTCGCACACCGAGCCGGTACGCCAAATTGCAGGAGAGATCTGATTTGGCCTCGAGATTAAGGCGGAGTTGTAGAGGTCTCGGAGGTCTCGCACGAACAAGTAGGCACCGATTTTGGTTAAGCGCAAAAAACCCACCTGATAAGCGGCGCTGCTTCATCAGGTGGGCTTTTTTTGTGGGGGGAACTGTTGCTGGAACATCTGTGTAATCGCTAGTTATGTCTCATTTGTTACACCTTTTACGGAAATTAACCACAAATAGATTTGGAACGGCGACTTCGAGTGGTTTGGCGAGTTGGATACGCTCGCTGGTATCGAGTTTTCGTTTGCCGCCACATTGTGGAGATGGCCGAAGCGGCCGGCTTGGCATTTTGTGACGGTGCCATTTAGTGTTGCGGATGAAATCGAGGACGTGGTGACGGAGCGTGGGGGCTTTGGCAGTGTCCGAGTTGAGGTACGTGTCGGAGCGAGTGTGTGGTTCACGTCGATGTTCCGTAGTCGGGGACATCAGAGTTTGATCTTGCCTGTGAAGCGCCAGGTGCGTGATGAAAATCTGCTTGGTGAGGGTGACAAGGCGACGTTTTCTGTGCGTCTCGTGTGATGAGTGCTGCCAGGTTCGCAAGAACACGACCACCCTGGCGCATATTTCTGGCGATCTTGTGAGTGTCGTGACAGTGTCCCGACGGGGAGAGTGATTTACAAGGCTGTCATCAGATCCCTGTTTGGACGCCCACGACAGTGCCTGGCTTGTCCGGCAGGTTGAGTTCTAGATCAAGACGGGGCTTCCAGAATGGGCGAAACAGCTCGATCTTGGGACAGCGGTCCATCACGACCCTGAGTCCTGCGGCTTCGGCGAGCGCTGCGGCGCGATTGTCATATACACCGATCTGACCCCAAAGGACCTTCGCCTCGATCGCAATGGCTTGTTCGGCGAGCCCGTAGAGCTCTTCCTTGGGGCGAAACACGTCAACCATGTCGATCGGGCGGTCGATTTCCTGAAGCGACCGATAGACCTTTAAGCCGCGAATCTCTGTGGTCTGCAAGTTGGAGGTAACCGGCAGGATTTCGTAGCCGATTTCGTTCAACTGGCGGAGCACGCCGTAACTAAATTTGGTCTTGTCGTCACTCGCCCCGACCATCGCAATAGTCTTTACCGATCGCAGAATGTCGGAAATGTACTCCTGGTCGTAGTGGTAACGATGTTCAATTGTTTCAGGGATTTTAAGATCGGCCTCAGCCATTAGGACTCTCCTGTTGCGGTGGCGATGTCGGACTTGAGCTCATGAGGCTGAAGGGGATCGAGGAACGGATTTCGGTAGAGCTCGTCGTGGCTATCCACTCCTACTTCGAGGGTGCAATTCGAGACAGGTCGGGCCACGCACAGCACGGCGTACCCGTTGTTGAGCTGACGGTTGTTGAGTGCGACCTGCTCTGACTGGTCTACCTCGCCCGAGGTCACTTTTGCTGCACAGGTAATGCATCCGCCGTATCGGCATCCGTACGGCAGGTCGACGCCTTGTTCTTCCAATGTCTCGAGGAGCGGCCGACTTGCGTCAACGTCGAAAGTTGCCCCGCCTTGGTTGGTAACGGTGACGGTCCAGGTGTCCATCAGAGCCAGATATCGCTCGTGCAGTCGCCGCCCGGGTAGCGAGTCTCGTGGCATCGGCTTGGGCCGTTCGGCTCCTGACCAAAGTCAACGATGAAGTTTTCATTGATCGTCATGCCACCGTTCTCAACATCGCAATCGATCATCACCATCACCCCGCCTTTAGTTCGTATCTCGGGGTAGAACTGGTTGTCCCAAGTCGAAAGCAACGAAGTGGTGACATACAGGCGTTTACCGTCAAGTGAGAGTTGGAACATCTGTGGCCCGCCGGCAACTTCTGCACCATTCACCACTGGGGCCTTACCGAGCAGGCCACCTATCCAGACCTGGCCCGTGAGCACTGGGTTGTGCGGGTCGGTGATGTCGTATTGCCTCATGTCCCCGTGAAGCCAGTTGTTCACGTAGACGTACTTGTCGTCCATCGAGACAAGCAGCGCCGACATCACACCTGGCAGCGGAATGGGCCAATTGGGCAGCAGTTCGTTCTCGATGTCGACCGTCTTCTCCCACCTCCACTCAGGGTCGTCATCGTCTTTCCAGAAGTGGATCACATTAGAGCTCAGTGCAGCGCAGCAGAAGCCGTGAGTGCTGTCGGGGTTGTGGAGGAACTTGACCTCTAATGGCATCAGCCCGTCTTCGCCGAGGTACATCGTTTGCACGGGCTCGCGCTTTTCGAAGTCCCACACATGGAGTCGCCGCCCGTACTTGAGGTGCCCCACTTCTTCGAGGTCGAATCCGGGCAGGAACGTGTTTGGGGCTGCCCACTCTGAGCTAATCATGACGTTGTGGCGCGGCTGGTACCAGAAGTCGTATCCGTAAGGGATGTCGCCCATCGAGTTCTCCCAGCGGCCGACGATCTCGAACTCTTCGCTGACGTGGAGGTAGCCGCCAGGTGCTTCACCCTTGGCATCTCCGAGGAAGGAGATAATGATCTCTGAACCGAGGCAGTGGACGGTGTGTGGGCCTGAGAGGTTGGCTTTCTCTTTGATTTCATCGCCGTCAATGATCTTGTGCAGCGCCGGGGCCTTTGGGTCAGTTGCCGTGTCGACGACGTAGATATTGTTCGACCGCACTCCCGGCAGTAGGAGGTATTTACGGCTCATAGAGGCGTCGTCGTGGCATGACGAGCAGGCATTCCATCCGGTGTGGTGTAGTTCGTCGCCGATGCCGGGCATCTCGAGACGATGGATCACCTGGGAGTAGGTCGCGCTCTCGGGATCGGCATCGATGGTTGCAAGATAATCGGGTTTTTGGATACCGGTGCCGGTGTAGAGCGCAACGGTGTAGAGCAGTTTCTCTGTCGGGGCCGCAATCGCATCGCTGGGGCTGGCGTAACCCGGACCACAGCAGGTCGCGTCAGTGTCCTCTTCAACAACCATATTTCCAATGTAGAGGATCTATTGCGGTGTCGTACATCTCGTGAAGGTGTGGCGCTAAGGACTCTTTGTTGCTCGCTCGAAGCAAAAGGGGCTGGGATCAATGTTCTAAGGCGAATTGCTACCTGACCGCCTCCAAATACCCGCCAACCATCGGAAAAGGGAGCGAAAGCCATACCGGTAACTGTCACCATGGAAATGGTAAAACCGACTCGATCTCTAACGAAATACATGTGCCCGAAACCCTCTTCCTGGTCCCAGCCGAATAGGTAGTAACGGCAATCAGTGTTTAATCGGTTACGTGTCGTCTAGATGAAGGTGTTCGAGTAAAAGCTGCATTTCTTGGTCAACATTGTCAGGCACCACGTAGTCGTCTTCATCGCATATTTCGCCTATGCGTTTCGCGACCGATTCAAGGGTTAGATCCTCTTCATAAATTCCCTTGGTTACTCCCATAAACGCTCGAGCTACTCTGCCGCCCGAAGCGGACAGCGTTTCGCCATTCAACAGACATGATTCATGTGCGAGGTACACCACGGCAGGCGCAACCTGTTGTGGACCTAGCTGCATCATGAGATCCTCTCCAGTTAGGCCGGTGATGTTAGCGATGTCGCCGTCGTCACCAAGGACGTCGCCAGTCATTCGAGTCAATGCGCCTGGCGCTATTGCGTTGACATGTACCCCATACCTGGATCCTTCGATCGCAAGTGTTCGGGTGAACCCGTAGATCGCGGCCTTAGCTGCGGAGTAAGCGCTTTGTCCAAATGCTCCGAATAGCCCTGAACCTGAGCTTGTGTTGACAATTCGTCCGTAGCCCACTGACTTCATATGTTCATATGCGGGGCGGCTGAC
>Ga0160423_10000645_pt1 | contig 28850 bp, 46 predicted proteins | sample CRUFie14St8metaG_FD_108191 | JGI IMG/M metagenome (GOLD analysis project Ga0160423, IMG submission 108191) | Marine microbial communities from the Costa Rica Dome - CRUD Field 142mm St8 metaG | ecosystem: Environmental > Aquatic > Marine > Oceanic > Photic zone | place: Costa Rica: the Eastern...
ACATCGAAAAATTGATGTTTTAAAGTAGATGGATTTATAGCAATTAAATCTATTGGTGATTGAGTTTGTGCACCTTTAAAAACATAATATCCTTGTTCTTGTAACCAAACTATTGCAAGATTTTCACAAACACAACCTTTATTTTTTTTTATCACTTATTAATTAATTGAAGTAAAGCTGATCCAAGGCCAGTTATTATAAGAGCAGCTGCACCAATTAATATTTTCTCCAATCTAGCAATTTGTTTTGCCAATCCTTCTATTTTATCATGAGTTTCTTTTTGCATGATACGACATAATTTTTCATGTGAATCAAGTCTTGAATGTGCCGATTGTGTATGTTTCTTTGCCATTATTTTTCTAAAACCTCTGATTCAAATATATCTTCTTCTCTTCCTTCTTTAGTTTTACTTTGTCTAGTAATAGCATTGTATATACCTGAAATTAATTTTTTTATAGTATTATCATAAGCCACTCCTAAACCTTCTGATACTTTCTTAGCAACTACATCGACAGGCTCAAAAGGTGTAGGCTCACCTATATCTTCTTGTTGATCTAATTTTTCTTTTATATATTCTTTAGCTAGTAATGGATTTCTATAAGATATATCAAAAGCTTTTCTTCTACCAAATTCTCTTTGATATAAAGTAAATGTTAAATATTTATTTATTTTATCTATGGCTTTATCTGCAAATTTTTTTTCTGCTTTAGTTCCTCTTAACATTTCATCTATTACTACAGGATAATTACCAGCCATAAAATTCTTTTTAGCACCATTTAAAAATAAATTATAATCTCTTAATAAATTTAAACTATCACCACCTAAATCAAAACCATCATATATTCTAGCCATTCTATTTAATATTAATCTTTTATGGTTTAATGGTCCTGCAAATATATCAACAAATAAACCTGCTTTATTTGCAGCGCCTGTCAACCCGGGAGCACTAACTGCTTTTGCTACAGATGGACTTTGAATAATTTCTAAAGCGTTTGCTAATGATCTATGAACATCAAAAAACTTTTTATCAAAAAGCTGTTCTATTGTTCCTCTATTCTTATTTAAAAAAATATTTAATTGTTCTCCATTTAAACCTGCAAAACTAAAACCTAAATCTTTATTTTGTGTTTTAACTCCATTCATCATATTTTTTAAAAATACTTGTCTTATATTCGTTAACATTTCCGGTGATTGTTTATTAAGATTAGTAACTAATTGTTTAATATCTGCTTTATTACTTAATTGAATTATACTTTCTACTATTTTACCTGGTGCACCAGCATCTAGTACATTTACATCTATTCCAGGAAGAGATTTAGAAAATGTTGTTTGTATATCTGCTGTATTTTTAATTAAAGCATCATAAGCATCTACAGCTTTTTGTGGACTTTTAAAAAATTCGTCATATTCTTTACCTAAAATATTTTTATATTGTTCACCATAAGTTTCTTTAAATTTAGCAAATGTTATTCTACCTTGTTTACCTATTTCAGTAGGTGCAACTTCATCTAAATATTTTTCATATAATGCAGCTTTAACTCTTTGTTTAGAAGAAGCATTAAATACTTTTTTATTATTTAATAATACACCTAATACTTTTGAATTTTTTATACCGTCTGGTCCAGGATTTACAAATTTATTAAATAAATTTTGACCTTCATACTGTAGAGGACCAGTTACTTTTTTGCTTTGACCATATCCAAAATTTTGTGCAAAATCTTGAAAAAAAGAAGCTCGTTTTGCAGTAAGTAAATCATCATATTCATTAATTTTTATTAAAATTTTTGGATCAGCACCAAGTGAATCTTGTATAACTGTATCAAGTTCTCCTTTTAACTGTCTTACAACATTTTTTAAACCGCCTGTTTGTAATGATTCATCAACTGATCTAGCAAGTGTTCTTAATTGAACAACATCTTTTAAACTTAAATCAGAAGATTTAAATGCTTTAAGTCCTTTTTCTACAGTTTTTAATTTTTGAATTTGTCCTTGAATACCTACTTCATCACCTAATGTAACAAATAAATCATTAATAGATTTTTCGTTCATATATTTATCTAGTTGTTCTGGTGAAAGTTTTTTTAATTGTTCAGGTGTAAGTGTTTTAAATTTCTTTCGAGTATATTTCTTTAATAACTTACTTGTTGTATTTAAAGTTTTTAAATCTAAAGGACCTACTGTAACTTTACTTTTTAGCTGAAAACTATCTATTTGATCTGCTAATGTACCAATACGTTTTTCTAAGTTACCACTTGCACCAGCAAAGTTAATATTGAAATCGTCTATTATATTATCTGTTGTAGTTTTAAAAATTTTATTTTTTTCTTTTTGAATATTTAAAAAAGCATCTGCAGCTTCTTTAGATGTAGTTGATAATTCTATATTTCTAATATTTTTTGCTTCATCATCAATTAATCTTATTGCTTTATCTGCGCTTACGCTATCTAATTCATTAAGACCAGTAAGTTTTTTTAATATCTTTTTTTCAACTTCTTTTACATTACCAGCATTTTCAGCAACTGCTAATTGTCTATTATATAATTTATCTGCAACGCTTCCTTTTTCAACTATACCACTTCTTGGTACAGCTTTTGCAATTTCTATCGCTAAATAATTATCTGCATCTTTTGGTTTTATTCCTAAATCAATTATATCTTTTCTCGCTTTATCAAGTGGTTCTTTTATAGTTTTATCCATACCACCTGAATCTAAGAATTTTTGAATTGTATCAGCAGTTAATTTTTCTTTAGGTGTTGTAAATACAATATTTTTTACTGCGGCAGCTAAAGGTAAAAATGCCGCCGTTGCAGCTGCATCAAACGCACCATATTTAATTGCTTGATCAAATGCAAATTCACTAAATTCTTCATTATCCATATCTGGATTAAAATTATATAATTTACGACCTAGATATAATCTTGCATATTCACCTAAACCTCCCATGAACGCTGATCCACCGACAGTTCCAACAGGACCTGCAATACTTCCAAATGAACCTCCAGCGATACTTGTTGATATTGGAAGTAAATCACCGGATATAGCAAAAAAATCTCCAGTTGTTAAACCAGGTTTATTAGCTTTATAAAACTTATTATCTCCACCTAGCTCTGTTGGAATTTTGTAAATCAATCCATTAGTTTTATATCCCTCTAAATCTATATCTTGATTTCTAACAACTATTTGTTTTTTAAATTTATTAACTTTATCCTCACCATATTTATCTGTTAAGTCTTGAATTAAAAGTTGTCTTGTATTATTTACAAGATCAGCTATATTATTAGAACTTAAACTTAATGCACTTCTTATATTATTAGGTAATTCTTCATTAGTTCTAATACCTGAAGCATTAAACAATAATTTATCAGATGGTTTGTATTCGTTAAGTGCGCCTTCTAAATCAAATTCTTTTGTTTCTTGATCAGCGGCAACCTCTTTTTTTATCTTATTTATTGAATCTTTTATTAAAGATGTATCGTATCCAGAATCATTTAAAAAACTTTCTTGAGAATCAAGTGATTGTGGTTTAGCAATTTCTAAGAATTCATCTGGAGAAATACTTCCCGATAAAAACTCTAGAACTTTAGATTTTTCAACTTTCGGATATTTACTTTGTACTCTTTCATATAAAGTTTGTTGATTCTCATTTAATTCCATAGCTTATTCCTACTACGATTTAAACTGGTTTTGAAAATTTCTTAAATTTTTCTTTTCTTCTTCTAATTGATTTTCAGTAGTTTGTTTAAATATTTCAAAATTAGTTAATGTTCCTTCTTTTATCTGTGGTTTTAAAGTAGAATAGAAATAAGCTTGAGCAACTCTGAATGGACTACTTCTATCAGCACTTCCATATAGCTCAACTAATAATTCATCTGGTACTTGATCATTGTATTGTTCAGCAACTTTTTGTAAAGATAAATCTCTTGCATTAATATCAAAATTTATATCTTTACCTTCAAACGCTAAATTTTTAGCAATTTCGCCTTCCAATTTATATGCTTCTGATGCTGCTTTTTGAGCTGATATTAATTTAATAAGAGCTTCAGGTGTAGTTGCAACATCACCAATACCTTGTAGTAATACTTGAATGTCTTTATCAGATGCTGGATATAAATCTTTTACTTGAGATACAATAGCTTGTTTACTTGCAGCATTTAATATTTCTTTAAAAGCAACATTGTTTGTATCAATTAATTTAGTATTTAATTTACCATCAGTAAAATATTTATTAATTTTTTCTCCTAATTCAGTTCCTGCTAAAACTTTTTCTATTGGAAATAATAATTGTTCTAAAGTACCGGTAGGAATTTCTTTACCTTCTGAAATTAATTTAAATGCTTCTAAATATCTTGTGTCTAGTGCATCATACTTAGTTCTATCGTTTTTATATTTTTCTTTATAAGAACCATAATCTTTAAGTATTGATTCTTCTTTCATATTTCTAATTCTAGGTGGCTCACCTTTCAATGCTTTTTCTAATTGAGCTGTTGCTTTAATTTTGTCAATTTCTGTTTTAGTTCTCTTTTGGCCAATAGCTTCTGATTCTAAAAATCCCTTTTTAACTCCTTCAGATATTTGTCCTATTGGAGATTTAGCTTGTGTAAGTGGAGTGTATCGAGAACCTTCTATCATAGTATTTAAACCAGATAAAAATAAAGCTCTTTTTTCTTTATCATCGTAAACAGTTTCTAATTTTTTTTCCACTCCATCCATAAAACCAGATAAAGCAGTGCCAACATTTTCTGCAAAGCTTTTAAAACCACCTTTAGGTTTTTTACCTTCTTTTAAATCGTCAAGATCATATGATTCGTCTTTATCAATATCAATATCTTTTTTTATATTTTCATTAAAAAGTTTTTCTGCTTTATCAGCTAAGGCATTTCCAGTAACATTTACATCTATTCTTTCTTTTTCAGCCATTATTAAAATCCTCCAAATCCAGCTAAAGCTTGACCTGCACCAACTATCTGTGAAAATGGACTAGGTGCTCCTACAGGAGTTCCAACAAAACCTGATCTTTCTTCTCCATAAGTTCTTATCGGAGCACCAGATAATGCACCAATAACTTGTCTTACTTGTTCTACTGGATATTCTCTTTCTTCTATAAAATCTCTATAAGCTTCTGCTAATCTAGCTTGTTCGATACCTCTTGCTGTTGAACCAACTCTACCTATTCCTGTTGCTGCACCTGCTAATGCAGACAATTCTGATTGTGCTGCACCTAATTGTGCTGCTCTATCTGCAGCAAATCTTTGTGCTCCTGATTCAAAACCTGCTTGTCTAAGTCTTGATGATGTATCAGCAACTTGTTGTTGAAATCTTTCTCTACCTAAAACATCTTCAATAGCCATTCTTGAACCACCAAAAGCTCCTGCTCCTACTGCTCTTGCTGCAGCACTTTTTTGTTGACCTGCAAAAGCTTCTCCTAAATCAGCAAGTGTAGCTTGTATTACTTGCTCTTGATATGGATTCATATATTGTTGTGCAGTTGCTGCATCAAATCTTTGTGCACCTATTTCTGCAAGTTGACCTGCCTGAGGTAAAATTTGATTAGTAAATACTTCCTGTGCTTGAATTTCTGATGGATCAAGCCCTGCAACTCTTTCTCCTGTAAATCTTCTATATCCTCTGTTACCTACTCTTTCAGCTTTTCGTAAAGTTCTTTCTTGAATTTCTTTAAAATATTCTGGTATTTGCGAAGTAACTGTTTGTTGACTTGGCGCTTGAACTACTGTTGTTGATGGTTTAAAAAGACTACCCATTGATTATATATGTTCCTCCAATATTTTTATAACCTAATTTAATAAAGGCGTTATGTTTTCTTTCAACGTCTTTACCTTGTGTTATTTCGCATAAAGCAGTTAATCTTTTACTTTCTGCGTATTCTTTAAAAACTATCATCATAGCTCTAAAGATATGAAAATTACGATATTTAGAATTAACATGTAACCATAGACTTCTTAAAAATCGTTTGTCGCTATACCAAGTTTCGTCTACAGCAGCGGCCATAGTTCCTATAATAACATTTTCATATTTTACTACTATAACAAAACTATTTTTAATGTAAAATATAATATGATCAAGTAATTTCTTGTTATTTACGTTACCAAAGTTATATGGTGATTCTGGTAGCCATGTTTTTAAAAGCTCCCTTATTCTAACAGCATCATCAATTCTAGCTTGAGATATCTTATATTTATCTTTTTCCATCAGGTCTTATATTAATTCTAATAGTTCCAAATCTCCAATTATCTCCTATACCAGTATTTTCTATTTTTAAACTAGACTGTCTACCACGAATTCTACTGTTATAAAACCTAGTTGTGTTATTAACTGTAATAGCTTCTCCTGAAGTTTTACTATCATTTGGATAATCTCTTGCTTTTAATGTAATAATTGCATTACCTGTCATACTTTGAAAGTCTGGTACTACTTTATTTATAAAACTAAAATTTTCACCATCTGCAATATCTCCATCGCCTGATTGAATAAAAGATGATAAAGCATTTCCATCTGCATCTACACCTTCTTCATGTCTATAAATTAAACTTCTACCTTTAGTTAAACCATTAATTTGAATGTAAGTATTTGAAGTATTATTTGCAAAATACTCTGTAGCAAGTGGATTTAATTCAACTCCATTATCTTGATATGTACTTCTAGCTAAATTACCAAAATACCATGTATTTTCTAAATAATTAAAAATTACATATCTATCTATTTGATCAGAATTACTTGAACAATAATACCATATTATTTCTGAAAAATTAGAAGTTTGACCAGCATATACTTGTTGATATTGAGTTTTATTTATATCATTAAATACATAATTTAAAACACTACAAGGTATTTCTTGTACCGCACCAGCATACCTAAAAAATTGTCCATCTGACATCCAATAAGCTACATCGTCAACTACTATTGCTGCATTTAAACCTAATGCACCACAATCATTACCTAATTGTCTAAATCCGAATATAAAAGGTGGACCTACAAAAGACATTGAATGCATTGCTGTATCTGTCCATATTAGAATTGTACCTTTAGCAGGTCTAGCACATCTAATTTCACTACCACCTGCAATTCTTTGAGAACCAGCAGAGTTAGTAACATTAGGTTGAAAAGAATTAAAATCTTCTTGATCACTAAATCTAATAAACATTTTATCTTGACTTGAAGCATCTCCAATAACAGTTTCAGTTCCCATTAAAATTAAATGTCTTGTTTCTGTAGAAATTACAGATAACGTACTAGATGTAGGAGCGTTTGCAATTACTGTTCCTATATTATCAGTCATACCATCTGATGTATTCCAGATATAAGTTTTTTTATCTCTTTCTGTAAATATTAAATCTTCTCCCCAATTATTCATAGACCATTGTCTCATATCAAGAGTTACATTCGAAGATGATCTAGGTGTAGACCATGTTCCTAAATTCCAAGTACCAGTTCCCCAACCAAATCCAAAAGTTTGTTTATCTGGTCCAATTGATATTTGATATGTTATATCAGCATTTGCAATTTCAGTTTGTGTAGATGTTGCTACATCATTTGATATAATTGTATATGCATCAGCATTTACAATTTCTACAATTTCGTATTGAGCATCAATACTTGCATTAGAGATACCACCTACACTAACTTGACTACAATTTGATACTTCTATAAAATCTCCTAATTGAGCTCCATGCGTTGCGTGACTTACAGTTATATTTGCACTACCATTTGTAGTTGAAAAAACATCAGTTAAGCTATTAGATTGTCTTGTAGGTGTTATATCTGCATTATCACCTGATCTATAAACATAGACTTTTCTATCTGTACCTAAACCTTCGTATCTAATACCACTATTATCAAACCATTGATGTAAAGCTCGACCAACTCCTACATAGTAATCTAGACTAAATTTTTCCCATCCACCTATTTTTTGTGGTAAACCTTTTCTAAATCTTACTTTATCGCAGTTAGACCATCTACCTTCTGCACCAGTTTCAGTGTTTTCAGTATCTATACCAGGTAAAAAATTTAATTGAGTTAAAGGCATAATTTATATTATACATTGTATTTTGTTGAAATCTACTAGAATTATATAAAGTTAAGCCAACCTGTTACAATATACTTAGAGTATTTTTTAGATATTTGACTTTTATGAGTATGAGTAAAATCAGATGGCCATAATAAAGTAACACCTTTTTTAGCTTTAGTTGTTATTTTTTGATATTTAAATAATGTACCACCATCAGGAACATCATTTAGATAAGTCATAAAAACTAACATTCTTTTACTTGTTTGTGATCCTCTTTCAGAATGCCATAATTTAAAACCTTCATTTTTTTTATAATATTGTATATTATATCCTTCTATTAAACCAAACTTGTCTAAGAAATTAATATCAGGATAATATCTTATATATTTTTCAACACATTTAATTAAAAATTTATTATATTTTTTAAATATTTTTTCATTGCTTATTAATGGTATAAACATATCTGTGCTAACTTTAGCTCTTTTATCAATTTCAGAATCATTTTTATTACCATCTAATACTCGTCCTGGAACATGACGTTTTTTATTATCTTTAAAATATTTTATAATATCGTCACAAAGATTAATTGGTGTTTTGAATTCTCTTATAAAACTATCCATCTATATATACATTACAAGCAACGCTTATTCTTTCATGCTTACTTAAATTAGTTTGAACAGCATGAGCTACATGAGATGGGAAAATTAAAATATCGTTATTTTTAGGAATAATGGTAAATCTTTGACTATTAAAATTATTAAATTTTTTAAATTCTAGTTCATAAAAATGTAATATAGTAAATGCTGGATTTGGATTTCTAAATATTATACCACCAGAATTTTTAGGAACTTTTATATAATATACAATAGAAAATTCTCCATCGTGAGTATGTTCTGCATTAGAACAATCTTTTTTATTACTATTTATCCATAACGGAGAAAGTTTAAATTTTATATTTTCTGGAAGATTAAAGTTTTTTAAAAAATCCATTACATAAGGTGCAATTGTTTGATGAAACTTATCTACTAAAGGAACACCAGCTGAAATTAGATCAGATTGAAAACCATTAATATTACTTTTATTTCTTCCTGTTTTTTTATTTTTTTCTTCTTTTAAAAAATCAATAAATTCATTATCTAATCCATGCATATTTTGCAAATTTTTTTTATATATTGGTGTACTAAAAATACTTTCTATATTTTCCATTTATTAAATTCCTCTCTAGGTACATAAGCACCTAAACTTAAAACTATTCTTAATCTTTTTCCAAACATAGGTTTAGATCCATGTTCCCATTCCGAAGCAAAATTAATCCATCCTTTTTTATTTTTTACTTTTAGAATATTACCTTCTAAAATTGGATTACCACCTTTTTGTGCATTTTGTAACATAAATAATAATCTAAAATGAATGTTATTTTTTTCATCTCTAGGATCACTATGTAAATGAACATTTGTATTATCAAATACATTAACACCTATAAAATTACCATAGATTTCTTCTTTAAAATAATTTTTAATATTTAATTTTTTCATTAATTCTTTTTGTAATTTTTTAATCTTGTTTGATAAATCACTTTTATAATTATTCGTGTCACAAAATTGTCTTCCATGACCATTAAATTTAAATATTTCTCTATTTTTATAATTTTTTTTTGCAAACTTTATTATTTCTTTTTGCAAAGAATCATCTATTTCAAAATTTAAATATGGGTTTATTTCTTTATTAAATATTTTTATCATAAAGTTCTCCAAAATTCCATGTTCATATATCTATTTTTAATTTTTTCTGGTAAAACATTATCTGTTTTCTTTTTAAATATTTTTTTAGATTTAATTGTATGTAATGGTCCACCAAATACTAAATCATTATACATTAAATTATTTAAACAAAATTGATCAAGTTCTTTAAATCTATGTTTTTTATATATCGGTATTTCTAAAAAAGTATAAATATCTCTTAGAAATTCTTTTGGTTTTTCAATTAAATTTTTATATTCGAAAAATCTATAATGTTTACCATCAGCAAAATTTATTAGATGTTTTATACCTGCTAATGATGTATCTATAAATCCGTCTTTTTGCATCAGAATATTACATTTTTCTTCAATTTCATCTCTCCAACATTCTGTAATTATTCTTTCTTCATAAACTTTATTTACAAAAAAGTCTTCATTTTCTTGTGCCAGTTTAATAAAAGAAGATAAAATTTCGTTAACATCTCTTACTAAAACTACTATTTTAAAATCATAATTTAAATATTTTTTTAACATATTATAATTGTATTCACTAGACCAAGGACCTCTATCTATAACATATTTAGATTTAACATTTTTAAAATAATTATTAAAAATATTTTTACTTACATTTTCTATTCCATTTTGATATGGAAAATTTTTATACCATTGAGTATTTTTAATTTCTTCTATTCTAAAAAAAATTTCTGGTAAAATACTTTGACCTGATACAGTAATATCAGGATTTTGATTCAATAAGGAACTTAATAATGTGTTACCTGATCTTGGTAAACCAGATATAAAAAAATATTTTTTTATCATAATTTTAATTCAAATCCGTTTATTCCTACATTTCCTTTTATATAGAAATCACATGATAGTAAGTATCTATCAAAATTTGTTAAATTAGCTTTAGCACTGTGTTTTAAATGAGATGGAAAAATAACTAAAAGCCCATCGCTAGGATTTATTGTAAAAGCTTGTGCATTTAACATATTAAAAGAATAATGTTTAAACTGAAAATTACCTGGTAAAAAATCCATATTTTCCGGTCTATATAAAACTAAATCACCTGTTCCCTCTGTATTTTTTAAATATAAAATTACTGACACAATAGAATTTGCATGATGATGAATTTGAGTAAAATCATTTGTTTGATGTTTTGTAATCCATGAATTTTTTAAATATAATTTACAATTTCTTCTGATTTGTAATACTTCATGAAAATATGCATTTACATGATTTTCAATAACTTTTTTTAAAGATTTAAATTTTTTATTATTTAAAATATTTTTTTCTTTAGATATATGACCATTACCAACATGTTTCATAAATTCTAATTTTGTTTTTAGTAAGTTATTTAATATTGGTTTTTCAATATCTATTTTCGTTTCATATACAGGTACAGAAAATAAACATTTCACTTCAGGTTGTTGATCCATTACTACTTTCTATATTTTTTTATAAATTATTAAACAATAATCCACTGTTGATTTACTTCATCCCATTCATAGTGTTGACCATCATCTGGATAAGGAATAGGAGCTTCATATGAAGCTGTATCCTCATTAAAAATCCATGAATCAAACATTTTAGGCTCGTAAAAACAATTTCTTTCAGGATCCCATATCCAATCTGGCCCTGGAAAATTTTTTCTAAATTTTTTATTTTGATTATTTTCATCATAAATATATTCACCAGTTTCTTTATCAACATTATAATATTTATTTTTTTGAGTGCCATAAGAACATTGCACATAAGTTTTATCAGAACCAAATAAATTTTGTAAATATGCAATACCTTTTTGTTCTTCTGTTTCGTTTTCTCCTGGTGTTATATTTTCATTATCAATAAAGATAATATTTGTTACAATATTGTTTGAATCTATTTCTGCAAAATGAGCCATTATTGAAATCTATACCTTATAATTACACGACCAGATCCGCCAGATCCACCGCCTCCGCCACCAGCAGAACCGCCTCCGCCGCCACCGCCTCTTCCAGAAGTACCAGCATTTCCATTAGCGCCGCCTCTACCTTGTTGACCATTAGCGCCGCCACCATTGCCGCCGCCACCTCTTCCGCCGTCTCCAGTTCCACCTCCGCCGCCACCAGCGTAAGTTCTTGAAGTACCATCAATTGAACTACTTTGACCATTACCGCCTCTACCGCCATTGGCTCCAGAACTATTTGTTCCATTTTGGCTTTTACCGCCGCCACCGCCACCAGCTCTCTGAAATCCATATCCTCCTCCAGAACCTCCAGCTCTTCCTTGACCACTTGTTCCAGATTTACCACCGCCATTATCGCCACCTCCACCAGAACCTCCGCTTTGACCGTTATTAGTTCCAGTTTGAGAACCTCTACCACCTCGTGTATTAGTTTGACTAAATGCATTAGAGTTTCCTCCCGCACCTCCGACTGAAATTGAATAAGCTTGTTTAGTGACTGCTACAGAGTTTTGAAATCTCATACCTCCTGCACCACCGCCTGCTCCGTGGTTAAATCCTCCATTACCTCCGCCTGCAATAATTAAAACTTGTTCTAATCTTGCACCATAAGTTGGATTTGTTCCTAAAGCATTAACAGTAAAAGTTCCTGTTCCCATACTATGTATTTTAAAGTTACCATCATATGAAACAGTTCCGCCTTCTGCTTGTAAAAACTCAAAAGAAATACCGCTTGTAAAACCAAAAGCTTTTGAAGATGCGCCGCCTTTTGAACTAAATATTGGCATTAGTTACCCTTTCTAAGCAAATTGTGTTTGTGAAGCAAATACAGTAAATGTTGCATTAGCAGTTTTAATTGCTGTATAAACATAAGTATCCACTGAATTTGCATTACCTTCGTCTGGTGCTTCTCCACCTTGCCACTCAGGCGTAACAGATGAACCATCAACTTGAACAGCATTATTATAATAAGCAGTTCCACCTTGAGTTACTAAGTGAGCGATAGTCATAGATTCACCAGTGTCCATTACATCATTTAATGAAACAGAAGAATTACCTCTTATGTTAAGAGTATAATTTGCAGATGCATTTGTTGTGAAATATTGCACTGCACCATCTATAACATCAAAGTTAATAGTTCCAGTTGCTGCTGTTGCAGATACATTTACTTTTTCTGCTAGTTGTTGTATTTTACCACCTCCATTAAAAGTAACAAAACCTGTTCCTTTAGGTGATATTGTTAAATCAGTATTTGTTCCGCCTGTTGCTGTAATTCCAGGAGCAGTTGCTGACATTGAAACATTTCCTGAAGTTGTTACGGATGTTGTAGTAACATCTCCTAAATCTCCCATTACATCAGTAATAGAACTTCCATCAGAATATACTATTGTTTTAGCTCCTTGTTTAAGAGCTACACCATTTGCAGCATGACCTGTATTAGCAAAAGTTAAAGATTGTGATCCTGTTGTATTATTAAATAAAATATAATTTTGTTCTACTGCATCAGTAAAAACATGAATATCTCCTGTTAATGCTCCTGTTAATTCTAATACTTTATTATGTACTTGATCGTCAGTTGCATCATCATCTGTATTACTTGTTGAATTATTAGATGTTAAAGTTACATTTGCAGAACCAGCAACATTAACTGCTTGATAACCTGAAACAGAAGCATCTACTCTGTTAAAAACATAATTAACTAAATTTCCCCAAGTTCCAGAATTTTCACCTGAAGCTTGTCTTTCTAATTTTAATCTCGATGTAAAACTTGATGGCATAATTATTAATACTCCTAAATCTTATTGTTGTAAACTATATATAATTGTATTCATTTGTCTAGTGAATATTAGTCCATGTTTCAGTATTTGTTGGCAATATAGGATCCCAAAATTTTAATGTTGAAACATTAGTATTTGCTTGAAAACCAGTAATAGATAAAAAGTTTTCAGATTTAGGTATTATTGTAGCTTGAGATATATTTAATACTTGGCCTACAATTGGTTGAAAATGTTCTGCAACAATAGTTATATTATTTGCTGTAATTGTTAATTCTTGACCAGTAATACTTATAATATTATTAGTTACTAAAGTTAATTCACCTAAACTTAATGTTAAATCAAAACCATTGATATCTACAAAGTTTGCAGTTCCTACAACTACACTATTTGTTAATTCTACATTTGCTTCAAATGTAGGAGTATTAATAGTAATTGCACCACCAGCTGCTACAGCAAAAGAATCAATTTGTGCTGTAACTAATTCTTCACCAGTAATTACATTAGAAGAACCTGCGGTAGCTATTTCTTCGCCTAGTGTAGATGTTAGTTCTTCACCAGTAATAGAAAAAGGTGCTCCACCTGTAATTGATATATTATTTGCAGATGCGTTTAATGCTTGACTATCTTCAATAAAAATTGTTCCACTTCCTGCAACAATACTTCCAATAGGTAAATTCCAAGCTCCTGCATTCCATTCTTCTCTTGACCAACCATTTCCTAAATTTACATCTATTCCTGCAGAAAGACCTGTAGGAGTAAATACAGCTCCATTACCTAAATTAAATGTAAAGCTACCTGCTGATGCATTTATTTGTACACCAGAAATAGCAGCACCTGAAACAGCATTATTCCATGTGCCTAAATTCCATTGGCCTTGGCTCCATGTACTTGCCATAAGGATTTATCTCCTTATGCTATTCTAATTAAGCCGTTACTTGCGTCTGCGTTAGGAAACTGTAACTCAAATGTACCGTTAGTAGAAGTTTTTACACCACCAAAATCTAATACAGCAATAGAAGAATTACTATTGTTTGCATTGTAGATTAGTGCAGCTTGAGCAGATATAGTTGCATTAGCAAATGAAACATTATCAGCATCAAAAATTGCTGTTGTTCCATCTGTTGAAATTGCTACATTTGTTAATGTTGCTCCACCAGTAGTGTAATTTGTACCACTGCTTGAAATTTCATTTGCAGTAGTATAAGCGGTAGTGTTTTGATTTAGAGTTGCAGTATTATCGTATAAAGCACATTTCAATGTTTGAGCCTCTAAATTTCCTCCAGGCGACATTAAATCCTGTTTAAACGATACTGTAATCGCTTGTGATATTGCCATGTTATTGTCCTCCAGTTAATGTATTTTCGCCTAGTGGACTACCAGGAAACTTGTAATCTGTTCTTCGTCTTCTACGAGCTTCGTTGTTAAGTGCAGTCACACTTTGTAAATACTTTTGTTGATATATATTATAGTCTTCCATGTTTTTTGTAAAGAGATTTGCTTCTGATAAACTTCCATATAAGAGAGCATCTGAAGCATTTTCAGTATACCAATTAGTAGTATTTGTATTAGATAATGGATTAATTCTCCCTTGATATCCTAATTCAATAGTATATTCCGCATCTGGTGTTGGAGCAACATAAAGAGTAGTATCATCAAAATTAGAAAAATATCTTGGTGTAGATGTTATAGAAGCATTTGGCCAATATTCTTGTACATATTCTAGAGGTTTAATTTCTAAAAATTGTCTTTCATTATTAACAATTATATTAACATAATTTATTAACATTGGTTCAATTGCAGATGGTAGTGTAATAAATCTATCTCCAATACTTGTAGATGAATTTACATTTTCATTAAATCCAACTGGATCAATATCTCTTGATAATTTTTGTTGTGTGTTTTCTATAAATGTATCTAACTGCGCATTAAAATCAGTACCTGTATTTTCAGCCCAAGTTTGTATGTCAGTCTTTAGACTGTTGTATGTCATCGGCATTTTTCTTAACTCCTTCTACGTCAAATTTGCTCCATACATTTCCAGCAAAAGGATAAGTTCCATAGTGTGTTAAAGGACTAATAACATCAGCAAATATCTTACCACCTAATTTTTGCCACAATCTGCAAAAAGCATAATCTTCTGATAAATATCTATTACTTTTTTCATCAATAATACAGTCAAAAAGTGCATAGCAATTATCACTAGAAAATCTTTTATTATTTATAATTTGATCACTTGTATATTTTAAATTAGGATATTCTTTTATCATTTTATGAAAAACTTCTTTTTTAATACACATAAAACCTGTTGCTGCTTCTAAAACTTCTACAAAACCATTTTTTACTCTTAGATTAGTAGGTTCTGCAAAATTAAGATTATAACCCATAGATTTTTGTGCTAAATCTTTTGATCCTGTTTCTTTAATAAATTTTGGTACTGATTCCCAATCAATAGATTTTCTAGGATATATACCACAAGCAATATCATAATCTGATTTAATTAATCTTATTGCATTCTCAGCTTTAAATCCAATATCACTATCTATAAATAAAAGATGTGTAAATTTATCAGGGTGTTCTTTATCATAATCTAAAAACTGAGTCACTAAAGTATTTCTAGCTCTAGTAATTAAACTTTCATTGCCCATAGTATTTAAATGAACTTGAATGCCTTCTTGTTGAGCCTTTGCTGTTAAACTAAGAATACCATGAAGATATCCTTCTGTTAGTTGGCCACCATAGCAAGGTGTTGCGACCATAACACCATATTTTTTTTCTATCATGATGTTACTACTGTAACACTTCCTAGATCAGTTGATAACAAATTTGTGCTTGCTTGTGCTATTCCTACAGCTGGAATGTAACCAGCATTTGGTGGGAAAATTGTTTCAATTTGATTAGGTACTCCTCCAGTAGATGATAAATTAGCTTGTGGTCTAGCATCTTGTAAAGACTGAGCATCAGTAAAGTACATTAAATCTAATTGTGGTTGTTTTGGTTCAAATTCAGAAGTATGAACAAAAGAACCATTCCATTCAAAAACCATTTCTTGATATGGAAATTCTAAACCTGATCTATCTGATATAGCTCTTGCATATTGACCAGAAGAAAATTTATTATGAGGAGACCTATGAGGTCTTCTACTTCTATCTGCTAATTTATTTGACATTATGTATAAAACCTATTTGTGGTAGCAGGTAAAATTCTTGTTGATGGTGTATCATCTCCTGCAATCAACCTTACATAAGCTTGTTCGTAATCTGTTTTTAATTCCATTCTAGTTGCTTGATCAATATTTGCTCTTTTTTTAGAAAGATAATAAGCAAGACCTGCACACATACATTCAAAAGCTCTAAATGGAATATCAAAATTTTGTTGCACTCCATCAACAGTTGAAGCAGTAATATCTTGTATTTTTCTCATTCTATAATATCTTAAAGTATAAGCTTGATCTGGAGCAGGATATATTTTTACTACAGGTGTGTTTAATCTTTGTAAATAAAATTGAGTTGGTCTTGATTGTTGAGTTTTATTAGATATTGCTGCATAATCATTTAAACCAAGCCTTGTCATAGAATATTCAGTTCCATCTGAATCTACTATATTAGCATTTATGATATCAACTAAATCATAATCTAATGTATAATCTGTAGTTCCTTGTGATACAGAAACGTCTTTTAATTCTACTGTCCATTGATTGTAGCCTCTATTAGCCCAATCACTAAACATTATATTTAAACTTCTTCGTGCTGAACGCACGTCATAACCTAAAATAGGATCTCCTCCTATTCTATCGTAAGCTTCTTGTATACAGTCATTGACTGTAAGATTAAAAGTTGCTGTATTGGATGTAGCCATTATGCATGAAATGTTGTTAATCCAGCAACATTAGTTAAAGTTGCTTGTAGATTAGTCGTAAATTTTACACCTTCATCTGGTAAACCAATACTTACTGGTCCAGAAGCTGCGCTTGCTGCAGTTGCTACAGTAAATTTATTTGTGCCACCATCAGCAAAAACAACATTACCTGCATTTGCAGTAGGTGTAATAATAAATCCTTTTAATCTAGTAGATCCACCAAACAATTCTTGTGTTCCAGATGTATTAGAAGTAAAAGCTACATTTAGATCTGATCCTGCCATTTATTTCTCCTATATTAAATTTTGTTTTTTTAAACTTTCGTATAATAACTCAACTCTATCGCCTTGGCTAGTAGGTTGTTGTAAATATGGTGCAACATATTGTTTTGCAGCATACTGACTAAAATCAACTGGTTTATTAAGATTACTAGAAGACTTTGAAAAAGGACTTGTAGCTGTAGCCAAAGGTTTTTCATCACTAAAAACGGATAGAACTTTTTCAATATCAGCTAGTGTATCATCTAAGCCCTTTTCTTCTTTTTTTTCTTTTTCTTTTTCTTCTTTTCTTAATACATCTTGAATAGTTTCTGTTTCGCTAGTATCTTCAGTTTTACCTAATGCAATTTGTTCTTCAGTAGGTTTATATTCATCTTTTGCTTCAAAAACTTTAATTGCTTTATCTACAATTGGTTCTTCTTCTTTTTTTTCTTCTTCTTCATCGTCTTTTTTCTTAGCAAAATTTTTTAATGCAGATACTCTTTCAGCAACATTTTCATATATTCTACTTAAATCCATATTTTCTCCAATTAACGAGGGCCCGAAGGCCCTCTAATTAATTATTATGCTGGAACATCTCCTGCATCAGCAATACTATTGTTCTGTAAGTAAGTTACAGTAACAGTTGCATTACCAGCAGTTCCGTCACCATCTGTACCTGTAAAGTCAGCTAAAACTTGAATATCAGTAGTACCAATATTTGTTGCCTCAGTGTCTAAAGTACCTCTAGTTGTTCCAGTTGCTTTTACGTTAGCAGTAGCAATAAATGCATCTCCATCATCTGTTGTTCCAACAGAAACAGTTGCAGCGTTTGAATCATCATTCGCTGTTGTTACATTTAATACTACATCTGTAATTTGTGAATTAGCTGGAATTGTTCCAATCACTTGATTTAAGTGTGAAGCACCAGTGATGTCGATTTTAGCAGATTGTGCCATTACAACAAAACCAGTATTTACAACATTAGCTCCTAGAGTTGTTCCAGTAGTTTCTCTTATCGTTCCCGCTTTAATCGGTCCCGAAAATGTAGTTGTTCCCATATGTCTATCCTCCTTGAATAGTCAGCTTTCGCTGTCGTTAGGGTAACTAGGCGTATTGCTACGCCTAGTCAATTATATTATTATGCAGCTCCTTCTGAACCGAAAACAGCTCTCCAGTCTGTAAAACCAAAAGAGTATCTTTCTCTAACTTTGTATCTTAGATTACCAGTTTCAAAATCACCTTCAACAGCTTTTTTGATTGGTGCTCTAACAAAGTGTTTCATTCCATCAGGGCAATCAGTCATAATGAAGTATTGATCAGTGTCAGTTAGTCTTTGGTTTACGACTACTCCGCCCGGGATCATACCCATATTTCTCATTGCATTAATGTCATTGTCTGCAGTTCCAGGTCTTAAATTAGATTTAAGAACTCTCTCAGCAATAAACACTAAATTTGGTGGAACAATTAACTTTTGTCCAGTTAGTGCAATTGGTATACCTCTATCATCTTCAGCTTGTGCAATTTGAATTAAAAGTGATTCTAAAGAAGTTTCACTTAAATCAGCTGCAGTGCCTAATTTGTTAGAAGCAGTTCCGCCACCGCCTAGTGGGTGTGCAGTAGACAATAAAGGTTGTCCATCACCACCTAACTGCGATGAGCTAGTTGCATTGTTTAAGATATTTGCACCTTTAATCTCTTTAGTGTGTTGCATTGATCTTGCTAAAGCTCTAGCATATTTTGCTCCTAAAGATCCGTATAAACCATCTTCTTCTGCTTCCTCAGTAATTGAGAACGCTAAAGCGATAGTTTCATGCACGTATCTTGAAACAAATCCTTCTCTGCCAGATTCATAAGATATTGCAGCACCTTCAGCTTTTGTTGGTGCAGCTCCGAAGCCGATCATTTGTACATCTTCTTCGAATGCTTTTTGTGATTGCTCTGTAGAGTATATTTCTCTCCATTGTTCTGGATATCTATCATACTCCATACCAAACACGGTATTTAAACCTAGATTGAGCTGTTTGGTAAATAGTGCTCTATTTAATGCCATTGTTCAATCTCCGTTATTATACGCCAGCCTGACGAGTACCGTATAAGTGTAAGTTAATTACAACTTCTACGTCAGCATCAGCTCCGACATCGTTGTTTGGTTTATCTACTAATCTTAATATTCTCAAAACTTTTGCTGTTGTAGCTAAAGTGCTAATATCCAGCTCGTCTGTTGAATAACCGAAAGTAGTGTTCGCTGTACCAATTGTAACATTTGCCAATTCGCCTACGTTAGCGTTTGCGAATGTGCCATTACATTGAACTTGGTATGTTATATTTGGATCGTCATAAACTAAAGCTTTTACTGCAGTATTCGCTTTTACAGTCGTACTTGCATTCCAAACTTTAGAGAACTTGACATCACCTGTTGCGTTATCAATGTATTCCACTCCATAAAATACACCTAATGCTGTTCCACCAGCAGTACCTCTAATCACTGTACCATCTGTAGTCATAGTAACTAAGTCTCCAGATGCGATTGTTGTACCGTAGCTATTAGCAATAGGATATTCTTGAGGTCTGATAACACCACCTGTTAAGTGCCTTAATGGTACGAAACCAATAGGCGTGTTGTCATTTGCCATGTTATAGTCTCCTATTTATTGTTACTCTTTAAAACCACCTCTAGTAACTTCGGACTTGAAAGACTTTTGAATAGGATTTCCAGGTTGTTCAACTCTATGCATATCTTGTTCAACTGATCTCATTAAATTTTCAGTCATTCTTGCGTAATATAAATTACGTTCATTTACCATTTCTTCTGGCATTTCACAGAGTAGCATACCTTCTATACCTATATAACCAGCAAACTTGCCATGTTCTATCGTTGGAAAATGTTCAGCATTCTTAACCGTTTTAGGGTCACGAGGTTGCCAACCTTCTCTCAATCGTTTAGCTACGTTTGTTGGTGTTTCCTGACCTAATACCATAGTTGCAATCCATCTTTGTTTGTAACCAGGTCTAGCTTCAGGAGCCTCCAATAAATTACTAGGGCGCCATTGTGAAACCTTTGCTTGTTCAGCTCTAGTTTCGTTTTTTATTTTATTACTCATTAGTCGTGCTCCTTAAGTTCACGTATTGCTGCTAAAGTTTTTTACTTCTTTAGCAAATCGTTTTAGTGCCGCTTCATCATTAATATCAATACCAAAAGTTTTAGCTGTATCAATATCATCAGAGGTTAGCTTAACTCTATTACTATCATTTCCTTTTTTACGAGAAACGCCAGCAACAGGAGATTGCACTCTGTTGTTTTTTTGTACTACATTTTTATCTGTTTGAACAGTATCTTCTGAAACATTATTAAAATACTTCAAACCTGAGGATTTTAATCTTTTATCCATTTCAATGTAGTAATCTGGATCGTTAACATCCCAGCCTTCTTCAGTCAATTCAGCATCAATACCATATGCCATAGCAGTTTCTTTACGATAACCGGGTTTATTAAACCATTCTCTGTTTTCTTTTACCCAATCTGCTGCTAAAGGTGGAGTTGAAGCATCTTTTTTTTCAACTTTAGGAACTTCTGATGCTAATTCTTCAGTTTTATTCATTTGTCCTCTAATATCAGCCATTTTTTCGTAAAGTTCTACTTGTTTATCAGTATTACCTTCTTCAATTGCTGATTTTAGCTCTGCAGAAACAGAAGAATAATTGTTTTTAAGGCTTTTACTAGCTATATCAAAAGTTTTTTTCTCTAATTCAGCTAATCTTTGCTCTAAATTTACAGCTTTTTGTTCTGCTTCTGCTCTTTTTGCCACTTCTTTTGCAATTCTTTTACGAACTTTTTCAGAATATGGCATATCATCTGAATATGCAGGGACTTTTTTCTTTTCTTCAAGTTTTATTTCCCTTTCATTTTCAAACGATTTATCTGTTTCTTTCTCTTTTTCTTCAGTTTCAGCTTTTTCTACCAATTCATCAATAGGATTCTTAGGAACCTCTATTTCTTTTTCACTGATATTTTCATCAAGCTTAACTTCTAACTCTTTCTCATTGTTATTTTCTTCTATCATAGTTTTCTCCTATGTTGTCGTTAGTAAACTAACGTATGTTAGACTTGTTGAGATATTACTTCAGGGTTTTCAAGTGTAGCAAGTACCTCATCGTCATTAATTAACACCATTTTAACTTTTTGTACAGAGATTTTGGCTCCTGCATATCTTCCAAATACAACCCAGTCACCTATTTTACACCATGGTTGTTTTCTATCACTGTAACATTCTGGTCCTAAAGCAATAACTTGTCCTACAGAATTTAAATAACTTTGTTGTTCTTTATTTGTATCAGTTAAATAAATTCCACCTTTTGTTTTTTCCATAACTCCTTTAGGTCTGATTAAAATTCTATAACCTACAGGTTGTGGAACTTTTTCTGGCGTAGGTATACTTTCATCAGTAGCCCACGTTTCTTGACTAATCATCTATATCTCCTTCCTTATATTTTTGAATAGTTTCTTCAATTATTTCTAATGCTTTATCTAAACCTTGTGCAACACCTTGCACACGTTTAAAATCACTTTCTACTCCTTTTGATAATAAGTTAGAACCTAAATCTGTTTTATGTTGATTAATTTTTTTCTTTATTGATATTATTAATTTTTCCATTTATTTCTTTCACGATTGAATTTAATAATTTATCGAATGGCACATTTGCTTTATTAGCAACTTGTGCAAACAATCTAGGTTTTATAGTTTTTATTGAAAGTTTTTTATTTTCAAGAAATTTTTTAGCTTGTCTTATTTCTTCTGGTTTTACTGCCATGTTTTTTTCTAATTGATTCCTTTCCCTTCTTAAATATTGAAGCAACTTTTGTTTTACCCATTACTTTAGCCCTTTGCTCTCCAACTGTTAAAATTTGAATTTTTCTAGCATATGGTTTATTAATTCTTTTTACTTTTGCAACAGTTTTTCTTGCATCTGTAGGTGTAGCAAATTTAATTCCAACTGTATCTTTAGGATTTTCATCAGTATAAAGTCTTCTACCAGAACCTTTAGGTTTTTTTCCAGTACCTTTTTTAGGGTCAGCCATTATTAACTTCGTTTAGCAACTCTTGAAGCTGTTTCTACTAATTTAGCTTTTGTTTCAGCATCTTTTCTTGCTTGAGTTCTTTCTTTATCTTTTACTCCTTCTGCAAATCTAGCTTTTCTAATATTTAATTCTTCAGCTTTAAGTTGTAAACTAGCTTGCTTCTCTTGCATTTCCATTTGTTCTTTTTGTTGTTCTGGTGATGGTGGCATACTTCCCATTAAACCCTGAGCAGCTTGTGCAGCAGCAACAGCAATTCTATTTTCTTGTTCTACTGAAACGTCATTTGTTTCTTCATCTCTAAGTTCTTTGTTTATCTCACCTGTAGAAGTAGGAATTCCCTCTGGTACTTGAGCTTGCATTTGTTGTTGATATAAATATGCCATATGTTGACCTAAGTGAGCCATCATTAATGGATATAAAACTTCTTTTGCTTGAGGATTACCACCAAATCTAGGATCCATCATAAATTGTTGGTGTACTGCAATATGAGCTTGATGATCTTGATCTTCAAAAACTTTAATTGGTTTACCATTTAACAATGCCATGTTTTCAGATACAGGATCACGTCTTGGTGTTTCTTCATCTTCAATTAATAAATCATTATAATCAGGTATATTCAAAGATTGTAAAAATCTTCTGTAAGCTTCTTTAGTATCAATTATATTTGGTGCTTGTTGCGCTAATTGTAAACCTGTTTGAGCTAGTGCAATTCTTTGTGCTTGAGAAAAAATATTTGGATCACTAACAGGAACAACATCTATTGCGCTATCAAAATCTTTTCTTCTAATTGTTTTTCTTTCTCCAATAACTTCATAAGGATATTCATCATCTAAATACTCTCCATTTAGTTCATAAATTAATTTAAATTCTCTACCTTGAGATTGATGAAGTCTTTTATGAATTGCAGAAAAAACTTTACTACCTTGTTCTATAAGAGCAATAGTTGTACCAACAGGTCCTGATCCTGCAGATTGACCTACCATAGCATCTGCAATACTTGCAAATCTTCTACCTGATTCAGTTAATACTCCTAGTAATTGTAAAAGGGTCGGCGATGGCTCCTTAAATGGAAGAGGGATAAACGATTTTCGGAGATCATCGCCATATGCTTCGACATCGACCCATTCACCTGGTGAAACTGTAATATCTCCTCCTTCAATTCTTGCTCCTTTAGCTTTAAAACCACCATTAAGATTAGCAAAAGCTGCTGAATCTAATAAAGCTCTTAAAGCACCTGTACTTGCATGTTGAAGTCCGCCTATCATTTGAATTAAACCTGAACCATAAAATCCTAAACCTGGTAAATATTTATAATGTATAAAATAAGTTCTTTTCTTTTTCAGTGGATCATTTTCTTTCCAGTTTCTTCTTATAGCTAAAGTTTGTCCACTTTCGTAATCAACTGTTACAATATATGGTAATGCTAAACCTGATTCATCTTCTTCTAAATCTAAATCAGCATGAATTTCTAAAACAGTATGAATTTTATCTGCCATTGATGGAGACATACCTTCAAGTTTTTGAATTGTTTGTTCAACAATATCAGAAGAATTTTGTCCACCTTGATTTTGAGTTACAGTAACATCTCTGTAAAAACCTTCGACTTGACGTCTTTTAATTTCATTTGTTGTTAGCTTCATTATTTGAGTATATCTTTCAGCAGTTTCTAAATCTGTATTTTCCATTGAAATAACAAATTGATCTGCAGGTACAAATTTAGAGCAAATTCTATCTAAAGAATTATCAAAATAAATTTTTTTAAAAGATGAACCAGCTAAAGCTAAATAATATAACATCTGATCTAATTCATTAAAATAATCAGTAATTTGATTTGTTACTTGGTAGTTCATAAAATCTTGAACTCTTTGCGCTTGTTCAATTTTTTTATCTGATTGTCTACCTAGTATTTGTGTTTTAACAGGACCACCTGCTGGAAACATTTCTGCAATAGCTCTTGCTTGAAATTGAGTTGCTGCTTCTGACATCAGTGGATGATGTACACCAGAAGCTCCCGGGAAAGGATCTTGTCTATCTTCGACTACCATTCCTAACATTTTTAAACCTTTAGAATATTGGTCTTCCCAATCTTTTCTAGAAGCTTTATCATCTTCAAAAGCTTTTATTAAACTTTTACCAATTCCTAAAACTTCTTGTTCAGGTAATTCTTCAGCCATATTTGCATAATGATTTGATGTAAATGCTTCTTCCTCTTTATCAGTTAAATCTTGATCTATATCAACTCTGACTTTTTGTCCGTCTTCATTTGTATATTCAAGTTTCTTTTTATCAAGTTCTACTTCTAATGCCATTATGCTTTTCTAGTTTTTGGTTTCTTTTTTCTACCGTCGGCTCTTCTGTTTTTATCTCTCTTACCTTTTAAAATATCTTTATCTACTTTTGCAGCTTTACCGCCAGTTAAAGCAGAATTAACTCTAGCCATTGCCCATGCTTGTGGACTTACACCTTTTCTATGTCCACTTGTTCTATATGCAGCAAGACCTCTATTATAAATTGCTCTTACTTTACTTGTTGAAACACCTGCTTTTTTAGCTTTGTTTCTAATTGCTGTTGCAGTACTTGAACCTTTTGCTTTAGCCATACATCTCCTTAAATTTTTTATTATGTTTACTTTTCTTTTTTGATCCTACAAATTTTCCACCTTTTTTATCACCTGGTAAAACTCCTGAACCTTTATTATCTTTGTTTAATCTTTTAAGAGCAGCTTTTCTTTTAGCTCTTAATTTACCTGACGTTCCAGCTAAGTATTGTTTTTTAACTTTTTTCTTATTAGGTTTAGTCATAGTATTTTTAAATCCTTTTCTACTAAGCACGTTTTTTCTTTTTATCTGCTTCTGAAAGAGCAATAGCTATTGCTTGTTTTCTTGATTTAACTTTTTTCTTAGATTTTCCAATAGGTAATTTTCCCTTTTTATATTCTCTCATTACTTTTGCTATTTTCTTTTCTTTTTTAGTTTTCATTTAGGAAACCCTTTTCTCATATTCTTATAAGCTTTTTTAGAAATTGTTGATTTTGATTTTGGTCTACTTTTGCCAGCTTTACGTCTGGCATTTATATTTGCATAAAGTCCTTTTTTCATTTGTTCATAATACCTCCTGGTTCATACCATACTTTCCTACAAAGAGATATAAAACAAAAAAGACAATTATTCTAGTATTAATTTTTTTATACTTTTGCTACCATCAACGTTACTTTCTAGTTCTGCCATTGATTTTATGCATTGGTATTGAATGTTATTATTTTTATTGGTTCTCATTGCAACTCTTTTACCTTTTAAACATTGTGACATGGATTCTTGAATTCTATGTTCTTTTATCTCTCCATTTACAATCATAAGTAAAGCTATAATTAATTCCATTAATGTGCTCCGTTACCATTTTCTCTTACTTTGTCTTTTAAATCTTCAATATCTGCTAATGCTTTATCTAATTGTTCTCTTAAAAATTGTATATTAACTTTGTTAGTCATGTTCATTTCTTGAGTAGCTTCCATTTTTTCTACAGTCTTATAAAGATCCTCAATCAAAAAATGTTGTTCTTGGTCTGTAGGTACTTGCTCAGATTTTTTTAATAAATCATTTTCAAATAATTCTCTAGATGTTTCTAAAGATACTAACCTTGCAGTAAGCTCTGTATATGCAAAGACGCCGGCTGCGACAACAAAAATTAGACTAGCAACCGTCTTCATTGGCATTTGAACTTTAGCTTCCTCTCCTATGTTTAATGGTTTATCTTTCATCTTTCTTTTTCTGCCTCTTAGGTGTAAATAATTTTTGAATTAAATTACTTAATAAATCTATACCTGCAAAAAATTTATAAACAATTTTATCTAACATTTCCATCTTCTTCTCGCTTGTCTTATTCTAGAATTAGGATCGTTTCTTGTTTTAGCAGAGCTTCTTTTTAATTGTCCTAATGATCTAGCGCAATATGATTTTCTTCTTTTCGCTGCTTTACTACCAGGTTTTACTTTTCCAGTGACAGCCATAGATAATTTAGAACCAGGGTTAGCACGTCTATAAGCTCTTATACCTGCTCTAGTCATACCCGCACCTTTTTTAGTAGGTCGATAATATTTTTTTCTTCTAGGAATATCTCCTGTTCTTTTTCTAGGTCTAATTCTTGTTCTTGCCATTATCTTCTAAACGCTCCATGTTGTGCAGATGTTACTCCTTGATCTGTTTTAGCTGAAGGAGTTGAACGTGCACCTCGGTTACCTCTTGCTATATCTTGAGCTGTTGGTTTAATATTTGTAATTCTAGGACTTACAACTGTATTAATTGCACCTTGATTATCTTGTAATGTTTTTCTCATTATTGTATTTTGATTAGCTCTATTTAAAGCACCACCTGCAAAAAAAGGTAATGCAAAAGGTAGTATCGAACCAGTTGCTATTGCTGATCCTATTCTAAAAACATTTTGTGCACCACTTGGTATTCCTAATTTATCTTCAACAAAATTATTATATGCACTTATATTATTACCAATTATATTACTAGCAGATTCAAAAGCTGATTCTGTAGGTTTTTCAAAATCAAATTTAAAAAAATTTTTTCCACTTGTTACATTTTTAGGTGTGGGCGTAATAGGTTTATCATCTTTTGCTCCTTCAAATATAGGGCAAACTCCATTTACTGATAATTTTCCATTAGGACATACAAACTCATTCATCTTCCTTGCCTATTATATTTTTTAAAATCTCTTTTTTCATTTTTATTTAAAGTTTTTTTATGCCTTCGAGGTCTTTTCTTTGGTTTTGGTCTTGGAACATAGTGTGTAAATTTTTGTTTAGCCACTAATCTTTTTTCTTCTTATTAGGATTAATTTTAATTATTTTAGCTTCCTTTTTTTTAATTAGATCAGCTGCTGATGTATAATTTTTAGCTTTACCTTTATAAAGTAATCCACCTTTGTAAGAATCAGAGACAGAAGCATTAGCAGTCATTTCTCTTTCTTTTGATTTACCTTCTTCATATCCATCGTCATCAAATGCTTTTGATTTTCCAACATCTTCAAAATCTACATCTAAAATTTCTTTAGTAATTTCTTCTCTAGTTTTTTTCATTTTCTCTCCTTTTGAGCTGTATCTGGTTTTCCACCTAATCCAGCATCTTCTTCAAAAACTGTAATTGCAGGATTAGTATGAGTGAATCCTTCTTTTTTAGCCATATCAACTCCAGCAAGTTTTTGATAAACAACTTTAGGATCTTTTGGTTTTATAGTATCAGTAATAGTATCTACAAATTTATTTTCAAGTTTTTTTCTTTTTCTATTTATATCACTTAAAAATCCCATAATTATTTTTTTCTTTTTCTTTTAATTACACCTCTTGCAATTAAAATATCCTTTTTAGTTACTTTACCATCTCCAGACATATCTGGAAATTTACCTTTTTTCTTTTTCTTTTTTTTCTTCATCATCTTGCCAGTGATCTTAGAGTTTTGCATTCTGCCTTCTCCTGATCCTGCGCCTGCTGTCATTTTCATTATGATATCTCCACTTCTATTTTCATTGCTTTCATCATTTTTGCATGTTCAGCTTTTCTATCATCATCAATTTTTACAACTTCATCACCTGGATTCATCATAGCTTTTTTTAACATAGCTGCATCTTCGACTGCTCCAGGAAACTTATCATAAAATCTTTTATCCGCATCTTTGACATCCTGAACGCTAAAACTTTTAACGCCTAGTCTAGGTTGCTTACCTGTTCTTTTAAATGGGTTACTCATCTTTTAAGTCCTCCGGTGTACTTAGTTTTTTATTCAATATACCTTGAAATACTGATTGTGTAAAGGTCGGAAGCATCAATTCGCTTATAGGATTTTTGGTATGACCAGTAGACCATGATATACAAGGAACTCCCTTTTCGTCCCAGGCGACCAAAGCATATCCCTTAATATCTACTTTATCACTAATTTTAATACAAGCGTCATGAAAAGCTTGAACTACTTGATCATCTTGAATAAGCTCTTTTTCTTTAGAAGTCGTTTTACGAGGAGTTACACGAAACTTATCAAGAGTAATAATGTTTGTCTTTGCGCAATTGTTTTCTTGTTTCATTATCATCGTCCTCTGGATCGTCTGGATGTAATACTAAAAATCCATCTCGAATCCTCATTAAAGCTTGAACACATGTATCATGAATATCGTCATG
>Ga0160423_10000646_pt1 | contig 28837 bp, 26 predicted proteins | sample CRUFie14St8metaG_FD_108191 | JGI IMG/M metagenome (GOLD analysis project Ga0160423, IMG submission 108191) | Marine microbial communities from the Costa Rica Dome - CRUD Field 142mm St8 metaG | ecosystem: Environmental > Aquatic > Marine > Oceanic > Photic zone | place: Costa Rica: the Eastern...
CCTGTTGGAAAAATAATTCGTGTGTTAGGAGAAAAAAACAATCATTTTACTGCTATTGACTCTATAATATATGACCATGGTCTATCTGATTTTTTTGAAAAAGACTTACTAGACTTCTCAAAAAACAAAACCCTTTCTATTAGTCCGTCGATACTTAAGTCTCGTTTAGATTTTCGAAACACAAATACATTTACAATTGACCCTGAAGACGCAAAAGATTTTGATGATGCTCTTTCTGTTAAAAAACTTTCTGAAAATCTCTGGGAAGTTGGGGTTCATATTGCTGATGTTTCTTTTTATGTTAAGCCTTCTGATCTACTTGATAATGAAGCAAAAAAAAGAGGAAATAGTGTCTATCTTGCTGATCGTGTTATACCTATGTTGCCTGAAAATCTTTCTAATGACATTTGTTCTTTAAAACCTAATGTTGACAGGCTAGCTTTTTCCGTTATTTTTAAACTTGATAATAAAGCAAATATTAACGACTTCTCTTTTTCAGAAACGATTATTTGTTCTAACCATCGTTTTACATATGAGTCGGCACAAAGTTGTATAGATAATAACTCTGGTGTTTTTGTAGAAGAGCTTTCTTTTCTAAATAAAACGGCCAAACTATTAAAAAACAACAGAATATTAGACGGGTCTATTAACTTTGAAAGCTCTGATATAAAGTTTTTACTTGATAAAAACAATGTTCCTATCGGCTTAAAACACAAAAGTTATCTTCAAACAAACAGCTTAATTGAAGAATTTATGCTTTTAGCTAATAAAACTGTTGCTACATATATTAATAAAAATTATGCCTTTAATTCTGTTTATCGAATTCATGATAAACCTAATATAGATAAGCTCTCTGTTTTATCTAGAATAGCCAAACAATTTGATTATAATTACTCGTTTAAGTTAGGAGATAATCTGCCCAAAAAATTAAATGCTTTTTTAAAGGAAACTTTAGAAAGTGGTGAAAAAACACTTTTTCAAAACCTTGTTGCTAGTTCGATGGCTAAAGCAAAGTATACTACCAAAAACATTGGTCATTTTGGATTAGCTTTTTCTTATTATTCTCATTTTACATCTCCCATTAGACGATATCCTGATTTACTCGTTCACAGAATATTAAAGTTTATTTTAAAAGTAGATTCTTTTTCTTCGCTCAATTTAGAAGGCTTATGTAAACATTGTTCTGAAACAGAAAGAAATGCTAGTCTAGCGGAAAGAGCTTCTTTTAAATACATGCAAGCACTTTATTTTAAAAATAAAATTGGTAATGTATTTAAGGGAAAAATTTCTGGTATAACAGAATGGGGTATTTATGTTGTTTTAAACGATTCGGGTTGTGAAGGGTTAATTAAATTGTCATCTATGACAGATGATCATTATTTCTATAATAGTAAAGAATTTTGCCTAACTGGATATTCTTCTCTCAAAACCTTCCAATTAGGACAAAATATAAAAGTTAAAATATTAAAAAGCGATTTGGAAAGAAAGCAGCTTTATCTATCAATAATTAATCCTTAACTATTCTTCTATTTTCTTTCCATTCTTTTCCTTCAAAAGAAAATTGATATATTCCTTTGGAAAGTTTAGACATATCTATTTGTTCTTTATTAGATACTTTTTTATAAATCACCTCCTTTCCGCTTATATCAAATACTATTAAAGTTACATTATTTTCTTTTAAGTTACTTATATAAATTTTATCAGATGTTGGGTTTGGATAAACATTTACATTGTCTGGTCCATTTAACTGTATTGCTGTAGATGTAGACACAGAGTAGCAAGGATGATATCCATTTGCTTCAGCCTCATAAATTTTTGTTGATGATCCATTATCTATCATATTATTTGGATCTATAAACATACCTACAATACTAATTTGGTTTTTATCCCAATTAGGATCTAATATAAACTCAAAACAAACCGTATCTTTTTCTCCTGTATTATATGTTTTTCCTATAGGGTTTCCTGAAAAAGAAGGTGATATATATCTTGCAACATGCTTGTATGTCATCATATAATCTGGAACATTACCTGGTTTTTGGTTCCAATCACTTCCATCAACATCTATTAATGATGTTCCTCCACTGTAGGCATTAGCTTGATAATAATCAGGTCCCGAACCTGTAACAGAATCTTCTGTTATAACACATGCTAATTTATACATTGGGCCAACAGTTGTTTGAAAATCTACAACCATAGATACTTTTAATGTGTCCCCAATTAACTGAGCACCATTAGTCATTATTGCACTTGGTGCCACCTGTATTCTTTGTAAAAAATCTCCTTTAAAAACAGATGGATCTATTTCTGGCCCTCTATCTACTAGTCCACTTGGATAACCTCCTATATATGGAGCTAATCCGGCATCGTAATCTGCGTTAGCCATTGGATCAGCATTATGTACAGCTATTCCTTGCCAAAATCCTTCATAATCATGATCCATCCAATTCATAGCAACAGCTCCTCTTGGACACCAAGAACACCAAGTTCCTGTTGCCTCTTCTCCTATAACTAATTTTCCTGGTGCAGGAACAACAGCTTCAATATTAACTATTAGTGTATCATCTGACGTACTTTGGTTTACTCCACCGTTAATATTATGAATATAAATAACTGCTGGGTTTATTCCCCCTGCTAAAGTAATTGGATTTGTAAATTCTACAGTCATTACATCTAAAGAACCTAAACCAAATCCTAAATTTATATTACTTACATTTTCTGTTACTTGTATTCCATTATAATCAAATGTTAAATCAAAAGAATTTATAACATTTAATCCAAAATTTCTTACATCAACAGAAGGATATCTTTGTTGACCTGACAAACCTTCAATAGTATTACAACTAACTGTTTGTCCATTAATTGGGGCAAGTGTTGCGGGTGTAAAAGAAAAAGAAACATCATCTATATAGTACTCATCTCCAGCTCTAGTATAGTAGTCAACGGAAGAAAGTTTATTTTCAGGATTTGAAAAAGACCCTTGTGATACCCCATCAATAAATAATTCCCAATTATTACTTGATAAATCTATTTCAAATTTAAATTCAAACCATTGTCCTATTGGATATGATCCTGCTCCAAGTGAAGGAACTGCCGTATTACCCATTAGAATATCACCCGTTGTTTCAAAATTAACTTCTAGGGCCCATACTCCTGTTCCTTGTCCTACGTTATTTAATGATTGAAAATTTAAATATGCTCCTGTTCTTACATACATCATTTGAGAAAAAACTATATCACCAGCTACATGAGGAGTTGATAAACTTGGAAAAACAGTTTGATTTATATTTTGTGTTGTATCAAAATAAAATAAAATATCTTCAGGACCTCCTTGTCCAGCATTATTTTCTTTAAAATATAATGTATTTAATCCACTATATGCAGTAATAGGTGAGCTTAAACTAGGATCTATTACATTGCAATCGTCTATAAACGGTGCTACTGAATTATTCATTATTTCATCCCAGGAATTCCAGTGAGAAGAAGTTTGAGCTATTGGGCTTCCAGAAGTATAACTTTCAAAATCTTCAGAATAACTCATCTGAGAAACAGAATTATTACTATAAAAAATGAATAATAAAATATAAATAAGTGTAAATAAATTTTTCATAATCTTGTTTTTAATTTAATATCGTAAACATACCAAATTTATTTGACTTTTTTAATCATTTTCTTTGTTCAAGAATTAATTATATATTAAATAGTTTTATTAATAAATAAAAAATAATAATTAATATATAATAAATGTTAACTAAGTTGAAAAATAAAATAATGAATATTTGTATATATAAGATTTTAATAGTTATTAACTTTTTATTAAAATAATAAATAAAAATACACACGATATAAATATTATTTTTTTATAAATATTAACAATTAAGTAATATTGTTAATAATATAAATTAACAATAAATTTTAATAAAAAATTATATTTTTAGAGGTAAAAAAAGTTAATAAGATATATAATAATTTATTTAAAATATATATTAAAATATATTGACTTTTAAAATTTAAAAATGCTTATAAATAGCATTAGAAAAAAAAACAAAAAAAAATAAAAAAAATTAATGATTTACTAACAATTAGTAATTTATAAAAGTTAATAAAACACTAATAGTTTAAGATAAAAAGAAAGTAATTAACAATATAAAAAATTATGAAAATAGGACTTGCTTGTGATCATGCTGGATTTGTGTATAAAGAAAAATTAAAAAATTATTTAATAAATAATAATAATGATATTAAAGATTTTGGGTGTTATTCTTTAGAAAGTGTAGATTATCCAGATTTTGCTCATCAATTAGCAAAAAGTATAGAAAAAGGAGAAAATAAATTAGGTATCCAATTTTGTGGAACAGGAAACGGAATAAACATGTCAGCAAATAAACATCAAGGAATTAGAGCAGCACTTTGTTGGAATAGTCATATTGCAGAACAAGCAAGATTACATAATAATGCAAATATATTAACTATGCCAGCGAGACATTTAGAATGGGAAGAAGTAAAAAGTATAGTAGATATTTTTTTAGCTACTAATTTTGAAGGAGGAAGACATCAAAAAAGAGTAGAAAAAATTAAAATTTAAATTGATGAGGTAATACCATAATTATATAAAAAATGAAAAGAATCATTTTAATAAAGCTAATTTTTTCTGTATCAATATTTGCACAAAGTAATTTAAAATATGCAGAAACAATAAAAAAATCAGAATTAGAAAAACATATTTTAATTTTAACTTCTGATTCATTAGAAGGAAGAGAAACAGGAAGGATAGGACAAAAAAAAGCAGCTAAATATATTGCGGATCATTTTAAAAAAATAGGAATACCGCCTAGTGTAACAAAAAAAAATAGGTATACAAAAAAAATAGAAACATCTTATTTTCAAAAATTTAGAGTGAAGTCAAACAGACACTTATGTAAGTGTGATGATTGTGATGTAGATTTTATTAAAGATTTATTAGGTGTAAAAAGGTGGATTGAGGGAGAAAATGTTTTAGGTTATATTGAAGGATCTGACTTAAAAGAAGAACTAATAATTGTAACAGCACATTATGACCATTTAGGAAAACATGATACATTAATATTTCCTGGTGCAGACGATAATGGTTCAGGAACAGCAGCAACATTAGAAATAGCAAAAGCGTTTATGCTAGCAAAAAAGGAAGGTAATGGACCAAGAAGAAGTGTTCTAATAATGCCAGTTTCAGGTGAAGAAAAAGGGCTTTTAGGATCAAAATACTATACAAAAAAACCAATTTTTCCACTTGAAAATACAGTTGCAAATCTTAATATTGATATGATAGGAAGAATAGATGATTGGCATAAAGATGGAAATTATATATATTTAATAGGTTCAGATATGCTTAGTCAAGAATTACATAATATAAGCGAAGAGGTAAACAATAAATACACAAAGCTTAAAATAGATTATACTTTTAATGAGAAGGATGATCCAAACAGGTATTACTATAGATCAGATCATTATAATTTTGCAAAAAACAAAATACCAGTAATCTTTTATTTTAACGGAGTTCATGAAGATTATCACAAAATGACAGATACTATAGAAAAAATAGATTTTAATAAAACAAAAAAAATCACACAGTTAATATTTTTAACAGCTTGGGAATTGGCGAATAGAGATGAAAGGCCAAAATTAAATTAAAAAGATGGTTATAAAAAAAGTAAAGGCATTTGATATAAGAAAAATAAGACACAGAAACCTTAGACAAGGAAAACCATTTTCTACCACAAGCTATAAAAAAGATAATGATAAAAAAACATTTCATTTAGCGTGTTTTAATAATAATATAATTATAAGTTGTGCTACATTTTATCCAGAAAAAAACAATTTTTTTCCAAATGAACAATCATACAGACTAAGAGGAATGGCTACAGATACTGAGTATAGAAAAAGAGGAATAGGAAAAAAGATAATGCTACAAGCACTTGAAGAAATAAAAAAAAATGAAGGAACCCTATTATGGTGTAATGCAAGGCTAGTTGCGGTCGAATTTTATAAAAAAATAGGGTTACAAAAAAAGGGAGAAAAATTTGATATTACAGATTTAGGACCACACTACTTGATGTACAAAAAAATTAAAACATAATAAAGAAAAAGTTTATAGATCAAATTTTATTCCTTGTGCTAAAGGAAGATCAGGGGTATAGTTAATAGTGTTAGTTTGTCTTCTCATATATATTTTCCAAGCATCACTACCACTCTCTCTGCCACCGCCGGTTTCTTTTTCTCCACCAAAAGCCCCACCAATTTCAGCCCCACTAGTTCCAATATTAACATTTGCAATACCACAATCACTACCAGCAGCAGAAAGAAACTTCTCAGCCTCACGTAAATTATTTGTCATAATAGCAGAAGAAAGACCTTGTTTAACACCATTTTGCATTTCTATAGCTTCATCAAGAGAAGAATATTTTATCAAATATAAAATAGGTGCAAAGGTTTCGTGCTGAACAATATCATAATGATTTTCAGCTTCTATAATTACAGGCTTAACATAACAACCGCTTGTATACTTGGGCCCTTCTAATACTTCACCATCCACTAAAACAGTACCCCCTTCTTTTTTTGCTTTTTCAATTGCTTCCAAATACATATTAACAGCATCTTTGTCTATAAGTGGTCCAACATGATTTTTTTCATCCAATGGATTTCCTATTTTCAACTGAGCATATGCTTTTGACAATTTTGTTTTAACCTCATCATATAATGATTCGTGAACAATAAGCCTTCTAGTTGATGTACATCTTTGACCACACGTTCCCACAGCACCAAACAAAGCCCCTATGATAGTTATATCAAGATCTGCATCAGGGGTAATAATTATTGCATTGTTTCCTCCAAGCTCTAATAAAGATTTTCCAAATCGCTCTGCAACAACAGCACCAACAATTCTTCCCATCCTAGTAGATCCAGTCGCTGAAACGAGGGGAACACGATCATCTTTAGAGATAAGTTCACCAATCTTAAAGTCACCAGTTACAATACAAGATATTCCTTCAGGAAGGTTATTTTCCTTAGCTACCTCAACCCAGATGTTTTGACAAGCAACAGCACATAGAGGTGTTTTTTCAGAAGACTTCCAAACACATACATCCCCACAAATCCACGCAAGAGCAGTATTCCAATTCCAAACAGCAACAGGAAAATTAAATGCAGAAATTATTCCAACAATTCCAAGTGGATGATATTGTTCATACATTCTGTGCCCTGGTCTTTCAGAATGCATAGTTAAACCATGAAGCTGTCTAGAAAGCCCAACCGCAAAATCACAAATATCAATCATTTCTTGAACCTCCCCAAGACCTTCTTGTAATGACTTACCCATTTCATATGAAACGAGCTCTCCTAAAGATTGTTTGTGTTTTCGAAGCCTTTCTCCATATTGCCTAACAATTTCACCCCTTTTAGGAGCAGGAATATTGCGCCAATGCTTAAAGGCTAAGGTTGCGGCTTGTATTATTTTTTCATATTCTTCTTCAGTTGTTACAGAAACAGATCCGATTAATTTTCCATCAACAGGAGAATATGAATGAATTATATTATCAGACTTATATGATGTTTGGCCTGTAGAAGAGCCAGCGTTAATTTCTAAAATCCCAAGCGAGCAAAGAGTTTCTTGTATATTTATCATAATATTTAGTTTTGGGCAAAGCTATAAAAAGACAGAAAAAGGACAAAATAGAGGCGTAATTATTCTTCTATATTGTCTTCATTTTCTTTTTGACCGGCTGGCGCTTCAATAGTATCGCTATCTTTATCAACACTTTCGTTTTTAACTTGATCAAGAAGGTCTTTTTGTAATTTTTCTTTGTTTTTTTGAACAACCAAAGCCCAACTCATTATTAAGCACGTTGTTAAAATAATAAACAAAAGCACACCTTCTATTTCTTCGTTCGCGTTTCTAGTTTCTTCCGGGATAGCAAAGAATAGTAAGATTGTTATTAAACCTCGAGGGGCTAAAAAAAGTTGAGGAAAAATATCTTTCCCTTGAAACAGAAATAAAAACAAAGCGCGTATAACATAAATGATGAATAAAATACAAACTCCAATACCAATAACTTTCAAGCTAAACAAATCAGAAATAGTTATAGACCACCCAAAGATAATAAAGAAGAACGTCCTAACAACAAATGCAGATTCAGCAGTGATTACCTTCATATCATTTAGGATATGATTAACCCTTTCCATATTTAAAAGAGAAGCTAAGCCGCCCGAAAAAAACAATTTGTAATTGTTTAAAATTACACCAAAAATTAATATCATAACTAACGAGGAAAGGTGGAACATTTTTCCAACAGCGTAAAGAAGAAGAAGAATTGCTATTAACAAAAACAACTTGACATGACCGGCAATATTTTGAAAAACGTATACCAGAATGTAAGAAATTATTATTGAAAAAATAACTGTAAAAATAAGATTACCAAAAACTTCTCCATAAACACCTTCATTGGAGTCAGTCCCAACCATTGACAAGACAGCATAAAAAGCGATAATACCTAAAATATCAGATATTGTGCTTTCATAAATCATGAACTCCTTTTTATTTTCATTTAGATCTTCAACGCTTGGCAGAATAATAGCCGAACTTAATATTGAAAGAGGAATAGTATAAATTAAGCCAGTAATTATATCCATGTCTTCAACAAAAAGAACAAGAGCTTCGGCAGAAAAATAAGCGGTACCTACTAAACCAAGTAACGCTACAAGTGTTGACTTGATAATTAGAGAAACCTTTTCTTTAACCAAAGAAAGGTCTAAAGCAGCTTCTAATACAATTAAAATTAACCCAAAAACCCCAATAACCTTTAGAATGGGAAAAAGATTAGGCTTTTCCACCCCAATAAAACTTGATAAAACATAGTTGATAAGAACACCAAGCCCTATAAGCATTAAAACAGAAGGGATGCCAGTCTTTTTGGCATAAATGTTAAAAAAGTAGGAAATTATAATTGTTAAAGAAAAAATTATAATGTAATGATATGAAGTAAGAGCAAGAATCATTTATAATAATCGGATAATATCATTTGCATTTGCATACACCACCAAAGATAATAAAATAATCATGCCGAACACTTGAGCGTTTTCAACAAATTTTTCAGGAGCAGGTTTACCAACAATAATTTCATAAAGTAAAAACATAACATGACCACCATCAAGCGCCGGAATAGGTAGAAGGTTCATAAAGGCTAACATTAACGACAAAAAAGCTGTTAAGTTCCAAAACATCTCCCAATTCCATTCAGAGGGAAATAAAGATCCAATTGATCCAAAACCACCCAGACCCTTATATGCTCCTGTGTTTGGGTTGAGAATAAGTTTAAACTGATTAATATAACTTGAAAGCTTTTTAATAGCTTTATTCCATCCAGCAGGAAAACAAGAGAACAAGGAATATTTCTTGGACGAAAGCGTATAAACACCCAATCTATTCAGCTCATTAAAATTTAGTGCAGCATTATAGAAACCAATTTTACCATCTACTGAAACCGGAACATCAAAGCTCATTAGGCTGCCGTTTCTTATTACGGTTACGTAAACACTTTGGTTTTTATAGTTTTGAAGAGTACTAAAAATTTGATCATGATATTTAATTTCTGTTTGTTCAATTTGCACAATACGGTCTTTTATCATAAGACCAGACTGCTGACAAGCAGAGTTTTCTGGAAAACCAGCTATAATTGATGGTATTCTTGGAAGGAAAACAGCACGACTTTCTTTTTCAATGAAGCGAGAAATAATATCCGTTGGAATTTGTAAATCGATGTGCTGACCAGCTCTATTTATTGTTATGTTTTTTGAAATCAGGGTGCTTTCTAAAATATCGCTAAAACGCTCAACCTTTTTTCCATCTGCAGACAATATTTTATCCCCATTTTTAAAACCCAAGTCAAAAGCAATGCTATCTACACACCACACACCATCCGTTATGTTATCATTTGACAGGTATTTGTCACCATAGTAAAAAAGAGTTAAAGAATAAATAAAAACACCCAATAAAAGATTAACAAAAACACCGCCAAGCATAATTATAAGCCTTTGCCAAGCGGGTTTTGCACGAAACTCCCAGTTTTCGGCAGGCTTTTTCATTTGATTTTTATCCATTGATTCGTCAATCATTCCAGAAATTTTTACATAACCGCCAAGAGGCAACCAACCAATACCATACTCAGTTTCACCAAAGCGTTTTTTTATTAATGAAAACCAAGGATCAAAAAATAAATAAAACTTTTCGACTCTAGTTTTAAAAAGTTTAGCAGGAATAAAGTGCCCTAACTCATGTAAAACAACCAAAATCGATAAGCTTAAAATAAGTTGAGCAGCCTTAATTAAAATCTCCATATTATATTAATTTTTTTGCCAACCTTCTTGTTTCGGAGTCACAATGCAGATAATCATCCAAAGTTGGGTTTTTTACAAAAGTAATTTTTTCCATGCAATTTTCAATAAGATCAGACATATTTAAAAAGCCTATTTTTTCTTTTAAAAAAGCGTCAACAGCTATTTCATTGGCAGCATTTAAAATACAAGGCATATTACCCCCTTTGTTGATAGCTCTTTTTGCTAAAAATAAATTTCTAAATACTTTTTCGTCAGGTTTTTCAAAACTGAAACGTGGATAATCAAAAAAACTAAACCGCTTAAAATTATTTTTAATTCTTGCTGGATACGCTAAAGCATATTGAATTGGAAGCTTCATATCAGGAATCCCAATTTGTGCAATTATTGAGCCGTCCTTAAACTGAACACCAGAGTGAATAATAGATTGAGGGTGAATAACGACTTCAATGTTGTTAACAGCAATATTAAACAACCATTTAGCCTCGATTAGCTCCAAACCTTTATTCATGAGAGAAGCGGAGTCTATAGTTATTTTTGCTCCCATTTCCCAATTCGGGTGCTTTAAAGCGGTTGTTTTAGAAACATTAGCAAGCTGGGATCTAGAAAAACCTCTAAAAGGCCCCCCAGAGGCGGTTAGATAAAGTTTTTCTATGCCGCTTGGCGACTCGCCTACTAAGCATTGAAATATCGCAGAGTGCTCAGAATCAACAGGCAAAATAGAAACACCATTTTCTACGCAAAGTTGAGAGATAAGCTCGCCCGCAACAACTAAAGTTTCTTTATTTGCTAATGCGATAGTCTTTTTAGCTTTTATAGCGCTAATTGTTGGCTGTAGTCCAGAAAAACCAACAAGAGCTGTCAGAACAATATCAACACTTTCTTCTGAAACAACATCACACAAAGATCCTTTACCGGCATAAACTTTTATTCCAAGAGGCGAAAGAACATTGTTTACAGTCTCATAATGATTTTCGTTTGTTATTACAACAGAGTTTGGTTTAAATGTCATAGCCTGTTCGATTAGAAGGCGATAATTATTGTTCGCGGTTAATACACGAACATCAAATAAGTCTTGTTGTTCAAATATTACCTCAAGCGTTTGTGTACCAATTGACCCGGTAGACCCAAGAATAGCTACTCCTTTTTTTTTCATATACATAATAATTTATCAGCAATTTTTCTGTTGTTTGAAAGCCTAGGGACCTTGTTTTGACCTCCGAGCTTACCAACAGAGCGCATGTATTTTCTAAACCCGTTTTTGCTAATTAAAGTAATCTTTAGAGATCGCAAAACCTTTCCTTTAATTAAATCTTTATAGTAAGAGTTTTTTTCTTGTAAACAATCGTCAATTGTTTTTTCAAACAACATCAAGTCTTCTGGTGGTGATTCAAATTCAATTAACCATTCATGATAAGGTAGCCCCTTTGTCGGACTTATCATAGGAGCAACATGAAACTCAACAATTTCTGCTGGCACCTTTTTTATAGCTTTGTTGATAGCAAAATCAACCTCTTCACTGATTACATGTTCACCAAAAGCGGATGTGAAGTGTTTGATTCTGCCCGTAACAATAATTTTATAAGGCTCCAAAGAAACAAATTTTATAGTATCACCGATATTATAACCGTACAGACCTGCGGTTGTGTTTAGTATTATTACATAATTAACGCCCACCTCAACATCTTCAAGGCTAATTCTTTCTTGTTTATTTTCATAAAAACTATCAGCAACAATAAATTCATAAAAAATCCCATGATTAACACACAATAACAACCCTCGGTCTTTTAAAGAGTTTTGATATGCAATAAAGCCTTCAGAGGCAGGATATAGCTCAATAGAATCCACGCTTTTACCAATCAGCTTCTCAAAAGTTTTTTTATATGGGTTAAAATTAACCCCCCCATGAATGAACAAACTAAAGTTTGGAAAAATAGAAGCAACATTTTTACCTGTTTTTTCAATTAATTTTTCAAAATACATTTGTACCCAAGGAGGAATACCACTTATTAATCTAAGGTTGGCGTTTATAGTTTCATCACATATTGCGTCAATTTTTTCTTCCCAAGAACTAATACTATTAGTTTTAAGTGTTGGAAGCTGGTTTCGTTTAAGGTACCAAGGGGTGTGATGCGCAACTATTCCAGAAAGCCGACCTGTTAATATTCCAGAAATAGTAGATAATACAGGTGAACCCTGTATAAAAATCATTTTACCATCTATTATTGAGGTGTTTTTTGTTTCATATATATATGCTAAAATGGCATCTCTAGCTGCAATTATATGCTGTTTCATTGATTGCTTAGTAATAGGAATATACTTGCTTCCAGAAGTTGTGCCAGAGGTTTTGCAAAAATAAATAGGTTTTCCAGGCCACAAGATGTTATTTTCACCTTTAACAACTAAATCAATATATGGTTTCATAGCCTCATAATCTCTGATAGGAACGGACTTTTTCCAATCTTCATAATTTAATATTTTAGAAAACCCATGTTCCTTTCCAAATTTTGTGTTTTTAGCAAAATCTAAAAGGAACTTTCTCTGATTGTTTTGTGCCTTAATAGCGGTATTAATCCAAGCGTTATTTTTTCTAACAATATATTTTGCAAAACAATAGCCAAAAAAAGATTTTAAAGTCATGTTTTTAAAATTTGATATAGTCTAATGGGTTAACAGGACTGCCATTGTGCCAAAGCTCAAAGTGAAGATGAGGCCCAGTAGAAAACTCTCCAGAATTACCAATAACGGCGATTTGCTCTCCAGCAGAAACATAATCACCAACCTTTTTAAGTAAAGCGGAGTTGTGTTTATAAAAGGAAATATAGTTGTCTTTGTGTTGTATTCCGATAAAATAACCAACCTCTGAAGACCAATCACTTACAATAACTGTTCCGGCCAAAACACTAGATATTTTACTATTCTTTTTAGCAACCAAATCAACCGCAAAGTGTTTTTTTTGAAAATTAAAAGTGTCTGATATGTAGCCAACTACAGGAGGAAAGAAAACAAAATTACCATCGTCTTTTTTAATATGATCTAGTGAGCCCCTTTCTTCGTTTTCAACTACAAAACGAAGAATAGAATCTTCCTGCGAAGTTTCAAAACTAATGTTTTCTAAAGCTACAGTAGCCTCAAGGCTTAAATTATTGTTACTAATTAAGAAAGAATCATTTCCAGACAAAACACTTTCAATATTATTTAAATAAGCGTCACGCCTGTTAAGAGAAGCTTGCAAAGAGTCAGTTTTCATATTAAGACCAATGAGGCTTTGTAAAACATCATCTTTTGATCTACCAGGAATATACTGACCTAAACTAGATTTGGTTACAACAAATAATGTAACAAAAACAATAATTACTAGAATACTTGTTATTACAGCAAAAAACTTAAGTATGGAAAAACGAACAGACATCCTCTCCTCAAGAGAATAGTCTGCAATAATTACAATTCGATAGCGTTGTAATAGATGATGAAAAATTTTTTTACGAGGGCTATTATTCGTCATTATTTTGCAAATATCATAAAAATATAAGCATATTTGTGATTATTTTTATTTTACCGTAAAATATTTTAAAAACAAAGTTAGAGTTTAAATGTTTACAAAACCTTACAGAACAACTTTATTACTGTCCTTACTATTGTTGATAAGCTCTTGCTCAACCAAAAAAAAGTCTTGGGTTAATAGGCAATATCACAATACAACAGCAAAATATAATGGATTCTTTAATGGAAACGAAAGTTTAAAAACAGGGGTAAGAAAAATTCATTCAAACCACAAAGACGACTACACAACTATACTGCCGATTTATAAAGAGGTTGGTTTGAAAAACTCCAACACACAATCGCACATGGATAAAGCCATAAAAAAGGGTTCTGTCGTAATTCAGCGTCATTCGATGAAAATAAGAGGAAAGGAATATTGCAAGTGGATAGACGACAGTTATCTTTTAGTTGGAAAAGCATATTTTTACAAGGGTGAGTTTCAAGAGGCAATAAAGACATTTACTTTTATAGTTGAAGAGTTTAAAAAAAATGAAATTCGATTTTACGCTACACTTTGGCTAATTAGATCGCACGTAGAACTAGAAAATTACACTCAGGCAGAGATGCTATTAGAAGAGCTAGAGAATGAAAAAAATAAACCAAAGAAGTTTGACATAAAGTTTGGTTTTGTAAAGGCAGATTATTATTTAAAACAAAACAATCTTTCTTTAGCGCTTGAGGAGTTAAAAACACTAGAAAAGATTGCTAATAGAAAAACAGACAAACCAAGAGTTAATTTTATTATAGCACAAATATATCAGTTTTACAACAATTTTAAGCAAGCATCATTTTACTTTCAAAAGACTCTTAAATCAAATCCAGAGTATGAAATGGCCTTTAATGCAAAAATGAATTTAGCACGCTCTTCTGACTCTGGAAGCAAGCTAGGAAAAAAGGCTAAAGAAAACCTTGTAAAAATGTTAAAGGACGAAAAAAACAAGGAATATTTGGATCAAATTTATTACACTCTTGCAGAAATAAGTTTAAATAATGCAGATACTAATGCAGCAATAGAAAATTATTTTTTATCTACTCAAAACAGTGTGAATAACGATGCTCAAAAAGCACTTTCGTTCTTTTCTTTAGCAAATATTCAGTATGCAAACAAGAACTATATTGCGACTAAAAACATGTATGACAGCACAGTTTTTTATATGTCAGAGAGCCATAGAAACTATGTTGAATCTAGTGAAAACCAACTAGTTTTTACAGATTTAGTTTATCATATAAACGTTGTAGAGTTAGAAGACAGCTTACAATACGTGTCATTGTTGCCAGAAAACGAAAAAAGAGCACTAATACAAAATATTATACAAAAAGAGATTGACAAAGAAAGAAAGGAACAAGAAGAACTCCAACAAAGACAAAGCCTTTCTTATCAAAATTCAAGAAACAACATGGGTCAGTTCGGAAATAACACCTCTGCAGGAAAATGGTATTTTTATAACCCATCTACCCTTAGTTTTGGAATGTCAGAATTTAGAAAGAAATGGGGTAAAAGAAAATTAGAGGACAATTGGAGGAGAAAAGATAAAAAAAGTTTAAATGTTTTAATAGAAACAGATTCGTTAGACAATGATTCTGAGGGTGTTTCGGACAAAAGTAAAAAAAACCCAGAGTTTTATTTAGATCAACTGCCAAAATCTAAAGAAGATTTTGATGTATCAAACAGCAAAATAAAAGAGTCGTTGTATCAAATGGCGATAATTTTTAGAGATGTGCTTAATGAGGACAAAACAAGTATCAAAACGTTTTTAAGAATTGTAGAAAAATATCCAAACGACGAGTCGTATAGCTCATTAGCTCTTTATAATATTTATTATTTATATTTTAAGTTAAATAAGAACACAAAAGCAAGAGAAACAAAAACGGAGTTGCTAGTAAAATATCCCAATAGTATGTGTGCAAAAATCTTAAATGACACAACTCTCCTAGCGGGCATATTGCAAGACCAACTAACACCTGAAAGTGAGTATGATCAAATATTTAAGCTTTATGAAGATGAAAGGTTCGAAGACATTATTACGTATACAGACTCGCTAATAGAAGAAGAGAATATTCAAAAATATCTTTTGATTAAAGCAAAATCATACGCATCTGTCAATGATACTTTTAGTGCAAAAATAGAATTACAAAAAATTATAATTAACTCATCGGAAGAAGAAATAAAAAAAGAGGCGTTGCAATTACTTGATATAATAGAAAACCCCCAAAAAGTTACAGACGCTAATACGTTGGCAACATCAGAGTTTTCTTATTTATACAAACCAAACTCAAAACATATTTGTGTTGTTATATTAGATAAAAAAAATATAAACATAAATTATTTTAAAACATTAATTTCTGATTTTAACTCCAGCAAACACGAAACAGAAACTTTTGAAATTGGCGCAATGATTTACGCTTTAGACAATCATCTTGTTACAATTAAAAGTTTTGAAAATTCTGAACAAGCTGTTTCGTATAAGAAAAAATTAAAAAACGAAGTAGAGGTCAACAAAATATTATCCCGAAGAAAACATCAAATATTTGTTATAAATATTGAAAACTTCAAAAAATTATATTCAACTAATGGCGTTGAAGAGTATTTAAAATTCTACAAAAAGTATTATAATCTTAAAAATTAATATTTAAGTTTGTAGGCATAAACAAAACAAGATGTTTACAAAGAACAATGAATCTATGAAAAGAACAGAAAACAACAATTCGGTTGTTAATATAATTGGGCAAGGCACTTCAATTCTTGGTGATATTAATTCTAATGGTGACATTAGAATTGACGGAACACTGAAGGGTTCTATTAAAACTGAAGGAAAAGTGGTTTTAGGCAAAGAAGGTATTGTTGAGGGTGATGTTATGTGCCAAAATGCGGATATTTCTGGAATTATCAAAGCCAAGATAACGGTATCCAATTTGCTATCCTTAAAAGAAACAGCAAAGCTTAATGGAGATATTGTTACGAATAAGCTTTCAATTGAACCCGGAGCAGAGTTTACCGGCTCATGTAGTATGGGAGCAGTTATAAGAGAAATAAAGAATGCTGAACAAGCCACCCAAAAAGAAAAGACCGCATAATAAATTATTAGTATTAACCGCAGCCTCATTTCAAATGGGGGTTACGATTTATTTAGGATCTTATCTTGGAGATTATTTAGAATCTACTTTTTTAGGAGCTTCAGGCCATGTCAAAACAGCATGTGTTGTCTTATCCGTGTTTATTTCAATTTATATGATGATTAAACAAACAAAAAAATTAAACGATGACTAAGTTTATTATTTGGTTTCATTTACTTCTCCTGATTGTTTTAATGTCAACTTATTTTGTTCATCAGCACTACTACTTTACTGAAAATCTAGTAAACTTATACTTGTTTAATGCACTTATAGCTGTTATTGTTGTTTGTTCAGCGTTTTTATTTAGAAATAAACATAAAGATTACATTGCGTTTTATTTTTTTATCGGAACAATTATCAAAATATTACTTTTTTTTATTTTAATATTTCCACAATATAAACAAGACAATAATATTTCTAGAATAGAGTTTTTATCTTTTTTTGTGCCATATTTACTTACACTATTAGTAGAGACAATATCGTTGGTTCGCTTGTTGAACACGGTAAATGACAAAAGTTTTAAAAACACAGAAAAATATTCTAAAAATAGTATATAAATTTCGTTAAAAAATCTAATTTTGTAAAGCTTAAAATTGAATACAAAAAATTATAATGAACAACATAAAGACAGTTTCATTTATAACAACATTAATATTATTAGTAAGCTGTTTAAACTATGCGTACGCTGGTGAGCAAGAACTAAAAGCCGACATTGACCGGGACATAAGAAAAGAGTATAAAGCATTTAAAGATCACCACCTTAAAGACATACATTCTTTTAAACTTTTTAAGTATAAAAAAGAAGAAAAAACAATGTATATTTCTTTTCCTCTACCAATAATCATTTATTGCCAGGGAAAATTAGACGTTTTCATGTCTTCAAAATTCTACAATCACAAAAACAAAAGAGTAGAGTATAAGGTTGATGATAGAATTTACAAAATAGATGATCATGAACATATTAAAGCAAGAAATAGTCAAGGCGAATCATTAAGCTTATTAGATTTGTCTATTACAAAAAATGTTGCTTTTATACTTTTGGCGTTTTTTATTATGGTTGTTGTTTTTGGAAAAATGGCAAAATCATATAAGTCTAATCCTATCCCTAGTGGATTTGGTAGGTTTCTAGAGCCAATAGTTTTGTACATTAGAGATGATATTGCAAGGCCAAATATTGGTGAAAAACACTATAAAAGATATATGAGCTTTCTTTTAACGGTATTCTTTTTTATATGGTTTGTTAATTTGTTCGGCTTAACTCCATTTGGTTCAAATGTGACCAATAGTATTGCTGTTACAGCTTCGTTAGCTATATTAACCTATTTAATAACAACATTTACAGCTAACAAAAATTATTGGGGTCATATTTTCTGGATGCCTGGAGTGCCAACGCCAATGAAAATAATTTTGGCTCCAATAGAGCTTTTAGGAACAATTATAAAGCCATTTTCATTAATGATAAGGCTTTACGCTAACATGACCGCAGGACATGTTGTTTTAATGAGTATTTTGGGATTAATTTTTATATTTCAAAATTGGCTGGGCGGAACTCTTTCTTTTGGACTTGCTTTCGCCTTGGCATTATTGGAATTATTGGTTTGTGCTTTGCAAGCATATATTTTTACAATGTTGTCTGCTCTTTATTTTGGTGCGGCAGTTGAAGAACACCATCATGAAGAGCATTAAAATATTAACTAGAGTGTTTAATTTAATTTAATTAATTTATTATGGAAATTCCAGCAATTGTAGGTGGTGGTTTAGTTGTAATCGGAGCAGGTATTGGTATCGGTAGAATTGGAGGTTCGGCATTGGAAGCAATGGCGAGACAGCCAGAGCTAACCGGTAAAATACAAACTGTGATGCTTATAGCGGCTGCACTAATTGAAGGTATAGGTTTTGCTGCATTATTTGCACTGTAAATGATACCAAACTAACCAAAGCTATAAGGGTTGCTTGTAGCTTTGGTTTAAAACTTTAAAACTTTAAAAAAATGGATAAACTAATTACTGATTTTTCTTTAGGATTGTTTTTTTGGCAAACATTATTGTTTGTAATTCTGATTTTTGTATTAAAAAAATATGCGTGGAAGCCTATCCTTTCTGCAGTAGAACAAAGAGAAGAAGGTATTAAAAGTGCTTTGGAATCCGCGGAGAAAGCTAAAGAAGAAATGAAGAGTTTAAACGCTGATAACGAAAGGATTTTACATGAAGCAAAGTTAGAGAGAGAAAGTTTGTTAAAGGAAGCTAGAGAAATGAAAGAAAAAATAATAAATGAGGCCAAAGAAAGCGCGAGTCAAGATGCCGAAAAAATACTTACAACAGCGAAAGAACAAATAAGAAATGAGAAGCTTAAAGCTATTACTGAGTTGAAAAACGAAGTAGCTAATTTATCAATTGAAATGGCTGAAAAAATATTAAAGTCAGAGCTTTCTGACAAAAAAGCACAATCAGAGATGATAGAGAGAACTTTAAAGCAAAAAGATTTAAATTAATAAATGAGAAACGTTAGAGTAACAGTTAGATATGCAAAAGCCCTTCATGGATTGGCAATTGAAAATAAGTCCGAGTTGGAAGTTTATAATGATATGCAAAAATTATCTAATGCGTGTCGCGATAATAAGGAACTGACATTGTTTTTAAAAAGTCCGATAATAAAAACAGATAAAAAGTTAAAAATTTTAGAACAGATTTTTGAAAAAAAAATATCTAACATTTCACAACTGTTTTTAAAAATTATTACTCAAAAAAAAAGAGAGTCGTTGTTATATGACATAGCAAACAAATTTGTTGAAGTTTACAAAAAACAGAAGAACATAGAAACAGCTAACATTATTACTGCACAAAAATTGGACCCTAAATTAAGAGAAAATATTCTAAATGTCCTAAAAAACAGATTTCAAGAGAAAATTGAACTTAATGAGGTTGTAGATGATAAAATAATTGGAGGATCGATTATTCGAGTGGCTGATAAACAACTTGATAGCAGTGTTTCAAGTGCATTACAAAAATTAAAACATAAGTTTAACAAAAATCTATATATACAAGATTACTAAAATTAAAAAACATGGCAGATGTAAAACCAGCTGAGGTATCAGCTATCTTAAGAGAACAATTATCAGGATTTAAAACTGAAGCACAACTAGAAGAAATAGGCACTGTACTTCAAGTTGGGGATGGTATCGCTAGAATTTATGGACTCACAAACGCTCAATCGGGAGAATTAGTAGAATTTGAAAATGAAGTAAGGGGTGTAGTTTTAAATTTAGAAGAAGACAATGTGGGGGTTGTTTTATTAGGCCCATCAAAAGGAATTAAGGAAGGAGACACTGTTAAAAGAACAAACAGAATTGCGTCTGTAGATGTTGGTGAGGGGATGCTCGGCCGAGTTATTGACGGTACCGGCACACCAATTGATGGAAAGGGGCCTATAAAGGGCGAAACTTATGCTATGCCTATTGAAAGAAAGGCCCCAGGAGTTATTTATAGACAGCCAGTGGATGAGCCGTTACAAACTGGATTAAAAGCGGTTGATGCAATGATTCCTATTGGACGAGGACAAAGAGAATTAATTATTGGAGACAGACAAACAGGAAAAACAGCAGTTGCGATCGACACTATAATAAATCAAAAAGAATTTTATGAAAAAGGAGAGCCCGTTTTTTGTATTTATGTTGCAGTTGGGCAAAAAGCATCAACTGTAGCTGCGTTAGCAGATACATTAGATAAAGCAGGCGCTTTAGATTATACTGTTATTGTTTCTGCAAATGCTTCAGATCCTGCACCAATGCAATTTTATGCGCCTCTAGTAGGAGCTTCTGTTGGTGAGTATTTCAGAGACACAGGTAGGCCGGCATTGATTATTTTTGATGATTTATCTAAACAAGCTGTTGCATATAGAGAGGTTTCGTTATTATTAAGAAGGCCACCCGGAAGAGAAGCCTATCCAGGTGACGTATTTTATTTGCACTCAAGACTTTTAGAAAGAGCAGCTAAAATTATAAACGATGACAAAATAGCTTCTCAAATGAACGATTTACCTGAATCTCTCAAAAACAAAGTAAAGGGAGGGGGTTCTTTAACAGCATTACCAATTATTGAAACTCAGGCGGGTGATGTTTCTGCCTACATACCAACAAATGTTATATCAATTACTGATGGCCAAATATTTTTAGAGTCTAACTTGTTTTTATCAGGTGTTAGGCCAGCAATTAACGTAGGAATTTCTGTTTCTCGAGTTGGGGGTGCTGCTCAAATTAAATCTATGAAAAAAATATCAGGAACACTTAAGCTCGATCAAGCACAATATAGAGAGCTTGAAGCATTTGCTAAGTTTGGTTCAGACTTAGATGCTGCGACCACCGCTGTAATAGAAAAAGGAAAAAGAAACGTAGAAATTTTAAAGCAAGGACAATATTCACCTTTAAGAGTTGAAGAACAGGCTGCCATTATTTATTGTGGCACAAATGGTCTTTTAATGGACGTCCCTGTAGATAAGATAAAAGAGTTCGAAATAGATTATATCTCGTTTTTACATTCCAAACATCAAAATGTTCTTGATGATTTGGCTTCTGGAAAGTTAACTGATGAAATTACATCAACATTATCAACGGTGGCAGCTGAATTATCAAAAAAGTATAAAAAAGACTAAATAAAATGCCAAACCTCAAAGAGATTAGATCAAGAATAACGTCTGTTGGTTCTACCATGCAGATCACGTCAGCTATGAAAATGGTGTCAGCTGCAAAGCTTAAAAGAGCACAAGACGCAATTACTCAAATGAGACCATATTCAAATAAACTGACCGACCTTTTACAAAGTCTTAGCTCAAGTCTTGACGGTTCTGAAAACAACCAGTATTCTGATTCAAGAGAGGTTAAAAAACTTTTAATAGTCTCAATTACTTCTAATAGAGGATTGTGCGGCGGATTTAATTCATATATTATCAAAAGCGCTAAAAGCATAATTGAAAAGCAGAATAAAAATACTGATGTTGAAATATTATCAATCGGTAAGAAATCTTCAGAACACTTTACTAAAAATGGTTATAAAATGTTTTCTGTTCATGATGAGGCCTATAATAATTTAACATTTGATAACATATCTAATATTGCTGAAACAATTATAAATAAGTTTCTCTCAAAAGAATTTGACAAGGTAGTTCTGGTGTATAATCAGTTTAAAAATGCTGCAACACAAATAATAATGAATGAAAATTATTTACCAATTGAAAGTTCAACCGAAGAAAAAACACAAATAGCAGACTATATTTTTGAACCTAATCAAAATGAAATTGTAAAAGAGTTAATTCCAAAATCATTAAAAACACAACTCTTTAAGGCGGTTCTTGACTCTCATGCCGCAGAGCATGGTGCTAGAATGACAGCCATGCATAAAGCTACAGATAATGCTGCAGAACTAAAGAAGGAGTTGACTCTAACTTACAATAAGGCAAGACAAGCTGCTATTACTGGTGAGATTTTAGAGATAGTTGGAGGAGCAGAAGCTCTAAACAACTAAAAAAACAGAAGAGAATACTCTTAATATATAAAGTAACGTATTAAAAAAAATTATGGATTATAGCTATATAAAAATAGAGTTAAAAAATAAAATCTGTTATTTGACCCTTAATAGACCTGAGAACTTAAACAGCTTAAACATAAAATTAATAGACGAGTTAAGCTTAGCTCTTAAAAATATTAATAACGACAATTCAATTCGTTGTTTAATTATTACAGGAGCTGGAGATAAAGCATTTGTTGCCGGTGCTGATATCAAGGAGTTTATGAATTTTGATCAAAAAGATGGAGAACAACTTTCAAGATCTGGTCAAGAAAAGGTTTTCGATCTATTAGAAAACCTATCAAAACCCGCTATTGCTGCAATTAATGGTTTTGCTTTAGGAGGTGGATTAGAGTTGGCAATGGCTTGCCATATTAGAATATCTTCTACAACAGCTAAAGTAGGACTACCAGAAGTATCTTTAGGTGTTATACCTGGATATGGAGGAACACAAAGACTAACAAAATTAGTTGGACCCGGAAAAGCGTATGAAATTATACTATCAGCAGACATGATTACCGCTAATGAAGCAAAAGAAATAGGATTAATAAACCACGTGTGTAGTCCAGAGGAATTAATGAATAAGGCTACAACAATAGCAAATCGAATTATTAGAAATTCACCTTGTGCAATCGAAAAGACAATAAAAGCTATAAATAAAGGTTTATATAATACGCAAAAAGGTTATGAGGAAGAAAAAAAGTTGTTTGGAAGTTGCTTTAAATCAAATGATTTTAATGAGGGGGTTAGAGCGTTTGTAGAAAAAAGAAAACCAAATTTTTAATTGAATCCGTTTAAAAAATTATTAAGTCAAACTGCAATTTACGGCTTAAGTAGCGTAATAGGTAGACTGCTTAATTATTTATTAGTTCCACTATACACAAGGTTTTTTATTCCCGAAGAGTATGGTGTAATTACGGAAATGTATGCGTATCTAGCTTTTTTTCTAGTCTTGTTAACTTACGGAATGGAGACCACATTTTTTAGATTTTCGAGTAAACATGATAATAGACACGTTTATAGTACTGCGCTAATTTCAGTGTTATCAACAGCGTTACTTTTTCTTTTTTTTATAAACTTTAAAGCTGAAACAATTGCAAATACAATTGGATATATTGGCTCAGAAAAGCTTATTATTTGGCTTTCATTTATAATATTTTTAGATGTTGTTTCAGCAATACCTTTTGCCCGCTTAAGAAATCAAAACAAAGCAGTTAGATTTTCTATAATTAAACTCATAAATATATTAGTTAACATTGCACTTAATATATATTTTGTGATAATAATGCAATATGGTTTTGAATATGTTTTTATTGCTAATCTCATATCATCAGTAATTACGCTTTTTTTACTTACACCTGAATTAGTATACATAGATTGGATTTTTGACGCAAATCTGTATAGAAAAATGATCAAATACTCTTTCCCGCTTCTATTTGCAGGATTGGCAGGAATGACAAATGAAGCAATTGATAGAATTCTACTTAAATTTTATATTTCTGATACAAATGTTGTCATGTCAGAATTAGGAATATATGGGGCTTTTTATAAGTTATCCATTATAATGACGTTATTTATTCAAACATTTAGATACGCAGCAGAGCCTTTTTTTTTCTCTCAGGCAAAATCAGAAAATAATTTAAAGATTTATGCACAAGTATTAAATTATTTTGTCATTACAACCGCAACAATTTTCTTGTTTGTAACAATATTTTTTGATGTTGCAATTAATTTTATTGGCCAAGATTTCCGTGATGAAAGAGGTTTTTTAGTAGTTTCAATTTTATTGTTAGCAAATATGTTTTTAGGCATATATTATAATTTATCAATATGGTACAAGTTAATTGATAAAACATATTACGGTGCAATATTGTCCGTTTTTGGAGCTGTTATTACTTTAGTTCTTAATGTCTATTTAATACCAATGATTAGCTTTGTAGGCTCTGCTTGGGCAACATTAATATGTTATTTTTTAATGGTGTTAGCCTCATTTTTATTATCAAAAAAACAATTTCCAATACCATATAATATTAAAAGAATCACCTTTTATATTTTATCTATGCTTACCATATACTTTATAGTCTTGATTACTGATTTCCACATGTTAGTTGATTCAATTTGGATAGTATTATTTCTACTTATTGCATTTATTATTGAAAAACCTAAAAAAAGTATTAATTTCGAATAAATTAAAAATGAAAATAAAAATTATAAATAAGTCACAACATAATCATCCAGATTACGCTACAAGTCTATCAGCAGGAGTTGATTTGCGCGCCAACCTAAAAGATAAAATATCTCTACATCCATTAGAAAGAAAGCTGATAAAAACAGGTATTCATTTAGAACTTCCAAAAGGATATGAAGCGCAGATTAGACCAAGGAGCGGATTGGCTTATAAAAATGGAATTACAGTGTTAAATTCCCCAGGAACTATAGATGCTGATTATAGGGGGGAAATATCAGTTTTGCTTGTTAACCTTTCAAATCAGCAATTTGTTATCAACGATGGAGATAGAATTGCACAAATGGTTATAGCTAAACACGAAACCGCTGAATGGGATTTGGTTAAAGATTTAAACGAATCCGCAAGAGGAGAGGGTGGGTTCGGTAGTACTGGAGTTTAAAGAAATTTTTTAATATGAAAATAATTGTACCCATGGCAGGAAGAGGTTCTAGATTAAGACCTCATACATTAATAACACCGAAGCCACTAATTTGTGTTTCTGGTAAACCGATTGTTCAGCACCTTGTTGAAGAGATAGTAAGTGTATGTAATGAAAAGGTTGATGAGATAGCCTTTATAATTGGAGATTTTGGTAAAGAGGTAGAAGAAAGTTTATGTAATATAGCACTAAAACTTGGCGCTAAACCCAAAATATATTATCAAAAAGAACCACTTGGCACTGCACATGCAATTTTATGTGCAAAAAACTCTTTGAAAGGAAACTGTGTTGTGGCATTTGCAGACACGCTGTTTAAGGCGAAATTTAAACTTGACAAATCAAAAGATGGTATTATATGGGTGAGTAAAATCGATGACCCATCATCATTTGGTGTAGTTCAAATCGATACTAATAATAACATCTCTGCATTTGTTGAAAAACCAAAGAAATTTGTTTCAGATCTAGCAATTATTGGAATTTATTATTTTAATGATGGTGAATATTTGCAAGATGAATTACAATATTTAATTGATAATAATATTAAGGAAAAAGGAGAGTATCAGCTCACAAATGCCCTTGAAAATATGCAGCGAAAAGGAAAAACGTTTTCACCCGGAAGAGTGCAAGAGTGGTTAGATTGTGGAAATAAAGCAGCAACAATATATACAAATCAACGTGTTTTAGTTAATAAGGGTAGTTATATTTCTAAAAAAGCAAAAGTAGAAAACTCTAAAATAATAGAGCCTTGCTATATCTCAGGATCTGCAAAGATTAAAAACTCTGTTATCGGGCCATATGTTTCGGTTGGCCCAAATACAGTGATTGAAAAATCTAAAATTAAAAACACAATTCTGCAAGGAGATTCAACAATACTAGAAGCACAACTTTATAATTCAATGATTGGTAGAAATGTTTTTTTCCAGTCAAACAATACAAACCAAACAGTAAGTCTTGGTGATTATACTGAAGTCAAATAATTATGCTTAACAAAATAATCATATTATTTTTGTTTTTTGGGTTAACTACATATTCCCAAAGCTCTGAAATTTCTGAAAAAAATAAGTTTTTGTTCGATAAATCATTTTTTAAAGCAATGAATTTAAAAAATTTAGAAGATTATGAGGGCGCTTTAAAATGCTTTAAAAAATGCATTGAAATAAATCCTAAAATGTCTGCTCCGTTTTATGAACTGGCTCGAATTTATAAAAAAATTGGTGATAATGTTTTGGCTGAAAAAAACATAAAAGAAGCAAATCGTTTATCATCAAAAAACAAATGGTACCTATATGAATATGCTCAGATACTGTTTCAAAACAACAAATATCAAGAATCAACTAAACAATATAACAAACTAGTTGAAATGGAACCTAAAAACAAAAAATATTATTTTTTGTTAGCTGAATCGCAGATATATCAAAATAAGCTTAAAGAGGCAATTAAAACATATAATTTGTGTCAAAACACTAATGGACCAGACAAGGTTGTTACAACACAAATATATAAGATTTATATGCAGCTGCTTGATAAGAAAAACGCTATAAACACTTTGAAAAGTTATCTAGAAAAAAATGAAAGTGACATAGATTTACTTCAAATGTTGGCAGAAACATATTTTCTATCAGACCAAAAAGAAAAAGGGTTTGAGACCTTACAACAGATATCATTGCTAAAGCCTCAAAACGGCACACTTCATATAACATTAGCTGATTACTACAGAGATTCAGGTGAAAATGAAAAATCTTTTAATGAGTTGATTTTAGCATTTAAAAGTAAAGATTTAAATATTGAAACAAAAGCAAGTGTTTTAGCGTCGTATTTTTCATTAATAGAAATGAGTGAAGTAATGAAAACTCAAGCATTTCAGCTTGCAGAAGTATTAGTGGATGTTCATCAAGATGATTATATGTCGTTCGCTATGTTTGCAGATTTGTTGTACGCTGACAAGCAATATCAAAAAGCAAAAGAGCAATATTTTTTATCATTAGAAAGAAATAATTCTAAGCAGGAAATTTGGAGCCAAATTCTTTTTATACAAGCTGATCAAAGAAATTTTTTAGAATTACAAACAACTAGTGCTGAAGCACTAACTTTTTTTCCTATGAATCCACTGTTTTATTATTTTAATGGAATATCCAACAAATGGTTCGAAAAATATGACCAAGCAATAGAGTCTTTTACAACGGGCTTAGATTTTGTTTTTGATAATGACTTATTGTTGATAGAATATTACTCTTCTTTAGGAGATGTTTATAACGCCACAAAAGAGTATAGTAAATCAGACAATTATTTTGAAAAAGCACTAAAACTAGATTCTAATAATGTTATTATCTTAAATAATTATGCGTATTATTTGTCCTTAAGAAAAGAAAAACTAGCAAAAGCTAAAAAAATATCTTATCAAGCTAATATTCTAGAGCCTGAAAACGGCACATATCAAGACACTTATGCCTGGATTTTATATCAACAGCAAAATTATCTTGAAGCAAAAGAGTGGATAAATAAAGCATTAGAAAATGATGGATATAAAAGCGCAGTAATAATAGAGCACTATGGAGATATTTTGTATAAATTGGGTGATATAAAAAACGCTGTTAATCAATGGAAAAAAGCATTAATTTTAGAACCAGATTCTGATGTTTTACAACAAAAGATTAAAGATAAAAAACTATATGAATAGTAAGCTATTTATTATTGGCATCTTAATGTTAATTTTAAACTCTTGTCAAGTTGTTCGTTTTAAAAATAATACTAAAAACAAATTTTCAGATCAAAATAAACCTTCTTATATTGACCTGTCATCAAAAAAGATATTTGCAAAAGGAAAAATTAAATTTAAGAATACAGATCAACAACAAGGTTTAAATATTAGTATAAAAACAAATAAAGATAGTATTATAATGTTTTCTGTGTTAGCACCTTTAGGAATAGAAGTTGTTAGAGGACAGATAGCATATGACACACTCTATTTTATTGATAGAGTGAATAAAAAATATCAAATAACCGCACTGAACTCATTAAACACAACAGGTACATCAAAGTATAGCGTTAAAGACATGATAAACGCCTTATTTCTAGCAGATGATCTTACTCCAGACCAAAAAGAAAAGATCAAAGAAAACCAAATAGAAAAGGAAAGTACTATTTTCAAAGAGATTTTAGGGCAACGGCAAGCTAAAATTAGCTATAGCAATTATAAGTATTTAGACAATATTAAAATACCATTTAGTTTAGTTATTAGCGCTGAAAACAATGAGATTAATCTTGACTATACACAAGTTAGTTTTTTAGATAAATTAAAAATTAAAAAATTCAAAATTCCAAAGGGTTATGAACAACTGTAGATTTTATCTAGCTCTTTTTGTGATTTGTTTTTTTCACACATATATTTATTCTCAATCAACGGAAGAATTGAAGAAAAAAAAACAAGTTATTGAAAAAGAAATTTCCTATACAAACCAATTACTTGAAAAAGTAAAAAAAGACAAAAAAAAATCTATTAACTACTTAAAAGTATTAAAAAAGCAAATAAGAAACCAAAATAACTTATTAGTAACCCTAGACAACGAGTTTAAGCTTATTGATAGGCAAATCATA
>Ga0160423_10000647_pt1 | contig 28817 bp, 27 predicted proteins | sample CRUFie14St8metaG_FD_108191 | JGI IMG/M metagenome (GOLD analysis project Ga0160423, IMG submission 108191) | Marine microbial communities from the Costa Rica Dome - CRUD Field 142mm St8 metaG | ecosystem: Environmental > Aquatic > Marine > Oceanic > Photic zone | place: Costa Rica: the Eastern...
CGAGACCTTTGGGATAAGATCTCGCACGCCGCTTGGGCGTGTGCTGATCCCGGGCTACAGTATGATACAACTATTAACGAATGGCACACCTGCCCACAAGGCGGACGCATAGATGCGTCTAATCCCTGCTCCGAGTATATGTTCTTAGATGATACGGCCTGTAACCTGGCTTCTATGAATCTTATGAAGTTCAGGGACGAACAAAGTGAATTCGATATAGAAAACTTTGAACACGCAACTCGATTATGGACTATTACCCTGGAAATAGCAGTTATGATGGCCCAATTCCCATCCAAAGAGATAGCGGTTAGGTCGTATGACTACAGAACCTTAGGACTTGGATATGCAAACATTGGCGGTCTTCTCATGGCAGCCGGATACTCATACGATAGTGATGAAGGCAGGGAGATTTGTGGCGCAATCACAGCGATTATGACCGGTGTTTCTTACGCAACATCGGCAGAAATGGCGGGCGAGCTAGGGGCCTTTAGTAAATACGAAGAAAACTCCAAAAATATGCTAAGGGTCATGGCAAACCACAGAAGAGCGGCACACGGTTCAAAAGATGGTTATGAAGGCTTAACGGTCCTTCCTGTCGCTCTTAATTCAGAAAATTGCCCAGACGCCGCCCTAACTGAAGCGGCAAAGAGGGCTTGGGATAAAGCACTCGATCTTGGCAAAAAACATGGGTACAGGAACGCACAAGCCACAGTTATAGCGCCAACAGGAACAATAGGACTTGTTATGGACTGCGATACAACAGGTATAGAGCCAGACTTTGCGATAGTTAAGTTTAAGAAACTGGCCGGAGGCGGATATTTTAAAATTATAAATCAAGTCGTTCCAGAGGCGCTAACAAACTTGGGTTACAACGAGTATCAAATTCAGGAGATTGTAAATTATGCCGTAGGCCATGGAACACTTGTTGGTTCTAATGGGTTATCACAGGAGGACCTAGAGAAGAAAGGCTTCGGTAAAGAACAAATCGATTTAATAGAAACTGCAATAGCAAACGCCTTTGACATAAAGTTTGCCTTCAACAAATGGACACTTGGCGAAGACTTTTGCATCAACGAATTAGGATTTACTGATAGTCAATTAAATGACATCTCCTTTGACATGCTATCCGCCCTCGGATTTTCAAAAGACCAGATAGAGGAAACAAATATTTTTGTTTGCGGAGCGATGACGCTAGAAGGTGCACCATACCTCAAAAAAGATCACCTGCCTGTATTTGACTGCGCTAATATATGCGGACGTCTAGGTACTCGATATCTCTCGGCGGAAAGCCACATCCACATGATGGCTGCAGCTCAGCCTTTCATATCAGGGGCTATATCCAAAACGATCAATATGCCAAATAGCGCAACAGTCAAAGACTGCGCCGACGCATATATGTTGTCTTGGAAACTTGGTATAAAAGCCAATGCGCTCTATCGTGATGGATCTAAACTCAGCCAGCCACTCGCTTCCAGCCTCGTAGAAGAAGAAGATTTAGATGAGTTTATGGAAGCGCCTGTGGCGGCCAAAGCACCCGCAGTAGCCGAGAATATTGTCGAAAGGGTCGTGGAAAAAGTAGCAGAGGGACGGCAGAGAGCTAGGCGGGCAAGATTACCACATCGTAGAAAGGGTTATACGCAAAAAGCGGTTGTAGGCGGTCACAAAGTTTACTTAAGAACCGGCGAGTACGAAGATGGCAGCCTCGGTGAAATTTTCATAGATATGCACAAAGAGGGCGCTGCCTTTAGATCACTCATGAATAGTTTTGCAATCGCTGTTTCAATAGGATTGCAATATGGTGTGCCCTTGGAAGAATACGTAGACTCCTTTACTTTCACGCGCTTCGAACCCTCTGGCATGGTTACCGGCAATGACGCCATAAAAATGGCCACCTCCATACTAGATTATTTATTTAGGGAAGTAGCTATTTCATATCTAGATCGCGATGACTTAAGTCACGCTGAAAAAGACGACCTCCTGCCCGATACGATAGGGGAAGGGTCAAACGAATCACTCGATGTCGAGCAATTCAACAAAATAGCTAGCAGGGGCTACGTTCGAAATAACTTGGTTGTACTCAATGGCGGAATGAATGCTGCAACTGGAACCGACGGGGCCGCCCCAACCGTTGCGCTATCAGACAAACCGCAGCAAACAACGGCAACCGCTGCTGCAGTAACAAATGGTAATGGATCGCAATCACATAATGGTAGCTTAGCGACATCGAATAGTGAGAGTGCTGCCAGCGTGCCCGTGAACGAGGCTGTAATGGATGAGGTTGACCAAAAACTTGCTCAAATACGAGAGGCCCGAATAAAAGGTTATGAGGGGGAAGCGTGTCAAGAATGTGGAAACTTTACACTTGTTCGTAATGGAACGTGCATGAAGTGTGATACCTGCGGGAGCACGAGCGGTTGTAGTTAGCATATGATGAACGTGGTGTAAGAGGAAAAGCTGCAGTCCTAAAAAGTACTGAGCTGGAAAACTATCAATCTAAAAAATAAACGAGCGCCGCTTCCTTTATATAGCGGCTCTCTATAAACACACAACGCAGTTTCACCGGCCCGTTTAGTGCGAAATAGGCTAAACTAGCTTCCTAACGATACCTTGGCCTCGCTTATGGGCAAACCGGGAACATCTACACGCGTTCTGAAAATGGTACCACAAATATCGGATGGACCACCGCGGCTGCCCGTTACCACGTAAAGATCCTTTAGATCAGGTCCACCGAAGCATACAGATGTAACCATTGGCAGTGGGACTGGCAAACTCTCCCGCAAAGCACCGTTACTTTCAAAGACATCTACTCTAGACCCATATGCCATAGCTATCCAAATGGAGCCATCTTCGGCAACCGCTAAACCATCTGGATGACCATTATTAGTTTGCACAAAAGGCTTCCAATCTGTCACGTTTCCATCCGGACTCACTTCATACTGACGTACTACCGCATCTCTTGCATCAGCATGGTAGAGTGTTCTACCATCAGGCGAAAATCCTAACCCATTAGTTAACATAACACCGTCCGATACCGTTCGAACGCTGCCATCGACATCGATAACATGGAGATGGCCTGGGATCATTTCGTCGTTACTAAACACTTTAAAAGCTACCGACCCAACATAAACTCTTCCCTTTGAGTCGGTCGTTAGATCATTAAACCCTAACGCGGCTTCTGTGACGTCATTGGAGAGAAGTATGGTTGTCTTATCACCTGTAAAACTTTTGTAAGCAATATTTTTCCCTCCGACGATCAAACCGTCTTCCTCATGTATAGCGATGCCACCTATTCCTCGCCGATGCTCAACAATTGTTGAAATTTCATTTGAACCGTTAAGGAGGTACACTCCCCCTCTAATGACATCACTAAAGAGCAAACCCTTGTCTTTTAACCAAGTTGGACCTTCTACTAATCCAAAACCAGTCGCTAACTCTTCCATCTAGCACTCCACCTATTCGCTCGTTTTATAAAAACTCATAGGGGACTATGAATAAATTTTTAGGAGCTATTAATCAAAGTAAAAAATACGCGATGTTCAACCCTAGGGCGAGTCAAACCATGAAATTTGTTCGCTAGGCCTGATATGTAGCTTGGTGATCCAGTAAATTTACTCGAAGTCTTAGGCGAATCACAATTATGAATGAAAATATTGGCTTATACCGAACTGGAGCAGGAAAGATCGTGGGTCTCCAAGATCGTTGCCAACACAAGCTGCAAATTAAAAGAGGACGAAAAACATCAAGGAGTTCCTGCATTCACAGTGCATTTTTCACACCGGTGCCCAAAACAGAGTGCATTGATGGTTGGATGCACCTTCGTAATATCCAAATAGAAGACGATGAAATAAGCCGAAGAATGGACAAATTGTTTCAATTAGCATTCGGTTAACACAAAGCAATCGTGGCAAGAGGATCCTATGTCGTCTAAAAAGCAAACAGGCAGCTTGGTCATAGATAAGGCGCCAAATGTGTGTAGACTTAAGATAAAGCGTATGATTGCAAATAGGTTAAATAAGAACTAACACGGTGTTTATTAAGATTTTCTAATCCTCTATTTTCTCAAGAATTTTCTGCAAAATGCGTCCCGCATTAACCGCTGTCGGCCAACCGGAATAAAACGCCACATGGGTGATCATACCCTTTAATTCATCTATCGTAACTCCATTGTCGAGAGCTCTTTGCAAGTGCCCCTCAAGTTCTGGTGTCCTATACAAAGCTGCTAGAACAGAGCAAGTTACCAGGCTTCTGTCTCGTTTGGATAGTTCTGGCTGTTCCCACACGTCACCGAACAATACTTCATCTCTTAATTTTCCTAACTGAGGAATCAATTCATAAACCGTTTGTTTTGCCATTTAAACTGCTCCTTTTTATAGAAATTTTTTCCGCGACTATTTATTAAACGTATTAAAGAAGCTTTGAACTGGCAAGTTTGAAACCCTCCGCAATTGATCTCAACTCGACCCGCGCAATATCTGATGGAAGCCTACCATCCCTGCTGACGAATCAAACCCACAATCTGTGCCCGCCATGATACGTCTAAAGCCGCCAATTAAATTCGCGGCAAGCTCTAGTCGATCTGCTATAACCTCTGGGTGTTCTACAAGGGCAGTAAATGTGAATATTGGCCCAAAATTTAGGTATTGTTCTGGTTTTAACTTATATGTTTTGAATAACTTTAGCTCGTGTTGATGCCGAGGATTTCAAAATGGAAACAAAAAATCACCAACATTGGCCTCAAATAGATGAGAAAATATTATTTCGAGAGGAATATTTTGATCATGTGGGGATACGTAGTTCCCATAGCATACATGAAGCCGAATCCGCTCTTTTAGGAGCCCCGCGATACTTTTGTTGATTAGATTGATAACTCTATCAACGAAAGCCAGAAATTCGCACAAAGGTCCATCATGGAAAGATATATGTCATCCCAACGCTCAATCTGACGCGTCAATTCGAGGTATTAGTCCAACAAAAATGTCGACTTGTATTCATAAGCTAATGCTTCGGCTACAGCACTGAAATACTTATCTTCATTTGGATAAAACTTGTGTTTCATAGCACGAACTATCATTATAGGTAATGGCGCCCTTATTAAAGCATCCTTTAATCTGTTGCCGTGGACCTTTAATGCTTTAAGAAACAAGTTTATTTCATCCTCGTTGGCGTTGATATCGCCATAATTTAATTCCCCGATAGCCATAGGAGGTTTGAAATTACCAGTGGCAATCTTTTTATTCAAAATCTCTTCAAGAGCCGATATGGACTCTGGATAATTTAATAATTCATTACCTGCTGGTCTGGACCATGTCTTAGCAAATCCAGTCACACGATTCTGCATATATAGAAAAAATGCTTCTCGAGATGACTCTCGGTTACTCGGTATATCTATATCGACATCAGCTTGTTTGTTGACTGCCGATAAAGTAGCCGCAGTAATCTCAGAGCCTAGTTTTAGGGTGTCAATTTCTTTACCTAATGCTTTGACCAAATAGCGTGCCACCAATGAACTTGATCAAGTGCCCCATCGTATGGCTAACAACTCCATTTCTCTGGCCATTTTTAGCAGGGTTGCTCGGGTTGCCATTGGCAGAGGTTCAAGTGGGTGGCGGACCTTATCGGATTTTATAACGCCTCCCTCTTTAAAGACAGTTTTACAGGCGCGTAAGCCACATTGCCGGTTCTCTAAATTAATTAAGGGAAGCATTTTGTTATACTGTCGTTCAGCAGCTTTGATCTTTCCTTCGAGGTAATCAATTACGATTGGCCTAATTTGTTCGCATGCTAACGCACTTGTCATCGTTCCAGTTGCCCCAGCCTCAAGATCTGCAAACAAGGTTATTCCCTCCTCTCCATCGAATGGACCCTCAATATGCGTGCCCGCAGCTCCTATCAACGCCTTCAGTTTCTCGGCAGTACCAGGCGTCTCTATTTTAAAATATGAAACTAGAGGAAAGTCTTTTGCTAGACGAGCTAGTAGTGGCACAGAAAGCGTAACACCGCTCAAAGGCGCATCCTGGATCATAATTGGAATATTAAGGCCATTTGAGAGCGCTTCGAAATGCTCGTAAATCCCCTGGTCATTTGCTTTCAAAAGGGAACCATGATAGGGCGGCATCATCATAACCATAGCAGCACCCTGCTCTTCTGCACGCTGGCATCTGGCAACCGCTATCTTGGTGCTGAAATGGCTACAGGTTGCAATAACTGGAACCCTTTGATTCACATGACTTATGCACAGCTCCTGAATTATTGTTCTTTCTTCATCAGACAAAAGAAATTGTTCAGAATAATTAGCTAATATACAAAGCCCGTCCACCCCCTGATCAATCATGCAATCTAGCACTCGTTTCTGACTATCTAAATCTAGCGACCCATCTTCATTGAAAGGCGTTGGCACAATTGGAAAGATACCACTAAAAGAAGTTGACATGACGAGCCCCCGTTATTTTTAAATAAAATGATAATCATCTATGGCAGATTTAACCAGAGAAACCCCTGAAAATGATAATTATCTAGACTTTTGCATTTCAAATTAAATTAAACAAATTTTTGGTCATCACTTATCTAATATGAATAAAATTAGAAAATTTAGCTCCGATGAATGCGTTTTATTAATTTTGATGAAGAAGTAGAATACTATAAGGTCTTAAATCTCTAATTTGAAGTGATTAAAAGCTCAGTTTTACCACCCTTTGGTTTAAGGGCCTTACCAGGAGAAAATTATGAACATTGGCTTCATTGGACTAGGAATTATGGGAGCCCCGATGGCGGGGCACTTATTAGCAGGGGGGCATAAAATCATTTCTGCCGTCCACAATACACAACCGAGCGCGGACTTGGTAAATGCTGGTCTTAAGATAGTTGATAGTTTTACTAGGGTTGCAGAAGAAGCTGAAATCGTCATTATCATGGTGCCAGATACCCCCCAAGTCGAAAAAGTTCTCTTCTCTGAAAATGGTGTTGCCGCCGGCCTCTCGAGTGGAAAATTAGTGATTGATATGAGTTCGATTTCACCGATCGAAACCAAATTGTTTGCTCAGAGAATCAATGATAAAGGATGTGGTTACTTGGATGCGCCTGTATCTGGGGGTGAGGTTGGAGCCAAAGCTGCATCACTAACCATCATGGTTGGAGGATCCGAGGAGGATTTTAATCTGGCAATTCCTATTTTAGAACTTATGGGAAGCAATATTACTCTAGTTGGCGAAAATGGCGTAGGCCAAACCACAAAGGTTGCAAATCAAATTATTGTAGCACTTACGATTGAAGCTGTTGGCGAAGCATTGGTTTTTGCTTCAAAAGCGGGAGCTGACCCCTCTAAAGTTAGGCAAGCTTTAATGGGTGGCTTAGCTCAATCCAGAATTCTGGAGGTGCACGGTGATCGAATGATAAATAGGACTTTTGATCCAGGTTTCCGAATTGAACTCCATCAAAAAGATTTAAACCTCGCCCTTCAGGGTGCTAAGTCTTTAGGTGTAAGTTTACCTAATACGTCCTCTACCCAGGAGTTGTTTAATGCTTGTACTGCCCATGGCGACAATGAACTTGATCACTCTGGCCTTGTTAAGGCACTAGAGAGAATGTCTAACCACCAAGTAAATAGCGGATAAAGATTGACGGCTCAGGACGAGCTGTTGGCAAATATAAATGATCTAGGCATTGTTATTCTCATAGTAACCAAATATGAAAAGTCACGCCAGTTTTACACGAAACTTTCACCTGCCTTCGGCATGACATTGGTCCAAGATGGTCCGTATTTCTGTTATCACGTTGGTGCAAGAACCGCACCTGGCATCAGAAAATGTGATCTGGAATTTCAAAAAGAACAATTTCAACAATATAGAGTGGGGCTTCATCATCTTTGCTTTAAAACTCGATCGCGGGAGGATGTGGACACGACCGCAAAACTTTTAATTGGCCTTGGAGCAAAGGTTTTAATAGACCCAGAAGTTCGCGAGTGTGCCCCACGATATTATTATGTTTTAGTTGAGGGTCCCGATGGCATTCGGCTAAAGGCAAATTTCGTTCAAGGCACTAATTTACTCGAAAACGGCGCAAATTTTGGCTCTGGAGAAGAATTTATCAGAGTGAACGGCGAAGACTTAACAGCATAATTTCATCAATCTACTTCAATGTCACGTGCCCTCCAAACGATGAAATTTGCTACAGCATAAAAGAGTAGAAATATTAACGCTATCACTCCAAACATCTGCGCTGCGCCATATTGACCAGTAAATATAGCATAAAAAAGAACGCATACTGACACGATAAACCCGATTATCATTCTATGAGGCTGACGAACAAATTTCTTATTTTTCCAACGCGCGCAGGTTTCGGCAGATGGCAACATGAGACATCCTCAAATATTTTAATAAAAGAAATAGTTTCCACTCCAAGTAAGGTCTATCATAACGTATTACAGACTGATTTTACAGACCGTACTTACTCAATTGATGTCGTATCTTAAAGGGAAAACCATGGAACACTCGGGAAAAACCGCATTCATAACAGGGGCGGGTAAAAATATTGGAAGAGCGATCGCTATCAACTTGGCATCTACAGGTTGCAATATCGTCTTAAATGGTAATTCTGATGTAAAAGCCTGTGAGCAAACGGCCGCTGCTCTTAAAGAGATGGGGGTTAACGTTACTGTACTGATGGGAGATGTTGGTTCGTCAGATGAAGTCAAACGAATGGCAAAGGAAGCCTTTAAGGAGTTTGATAAAATTGACATTCTTGTAAATAATGCTGCGATAAGGCCATCAAAACCTTTTTTGGAAATGGAAGATGATGATTGGCACAAAGTTTTAGATATTGATTTGAATTCAGCATTTTATACATGCCGAGCTTTTGCTGGGGGCATGATAGAAAAAGGATGGGGTAGAATAATCAACATAACTGGCATGAATGCCATTCATGGATACAAAGGTCGCGCCCCCGTTTCAGCTGCAAAACACGGCCTTTGGGGCTTAACAAAATCTCTTGGTAAAGAACTTGGGGCACAAGGTGTAACAACTAATGCGATCTCACCAGGACCGATAGATACTGCTGGTGATGCCGAACAACGCGAACATATCGTTTCTATGATCCCAAGGGTTCCATTAGGAAGATTAGGACAGCCTGAAGAGATTGCCGCCCTAACTGGTTTCCTATGTTCAAACGGCGGCGCATTCGTAAATGGCCAAATGATAAATTGCAATGGCGGCGCCGAAACATAAGTGTTTCAATGAAAAATAATATCACAATAATAGGCGGCGGCATTATCGGTACATCTATAGCATACCATCTAGCTCGCACGGGCAAAGCTGGTGATGTTATGGTGGTTGAACGCGATAGGACCTACGAGGAGGCAGCTACACCAAGAGGTTCAGGCGGCATACGGCAACTATTTAGTTTGCCTGAAAACATCGCGATGGCGCAATTTGGATTAAACTTCTATAAAAACTTTGACACCATTATGTCGACTTCAACGCAGCCCGCATCAATTTCTTTCAAGAAACAGGGTTACCTTTTCGTTTCTGATGGCGGCAACGCGAAAACCATGGTGGAAAACCTTGAACAACAACAAAAGGCGGGCGTAAATGCGGAGATTTTAGATCGCCGAAGCATCTCAAAACTTTTTCCATCGATAAATTGTAAAGATATTAATTTAGCAGTTTACTCGCCAGATGATGCATGGATTGATGCGTATTCTGCGTTGCAGGGCTTCAGGGCCAAGTCTAAAGAGCTCGGGGTTACGTTTTTGGAAGACGAAATAGTCGCGGGTGACGTCTATAAAGGAAAAATTTCAACACTTCACTGTTTATCAGGGCAAACTCTTCATCAAGATATCGTTGTTCTAGCTGCCGGCGCTTGGTCTAAACAAATCGCAAGTTTTTTTGATATTTGCCTGCCAGTAGATCCCATGAGTAGGGAGAGCTATTTTTTCCGCTGCGGAGAAGAGTTGGAGGCACTTCCTTTTATAAAGACAGAGACCGATCTGGCTTTTCGACCTGAAGGAGATGGCTATACAGGAGGCGTACCAGACTGGTCAGTTAACGCAGGCTGGAATTGGGAATTGAGCAATGATTACTTTGAACATACCGTTTGGCCCGCACTTGCCAATCGTGTGCCTGCAATGGAAGTTATTAAACTCGAAAGAAGCTGGCGGGGACATTACGCAAGGAATAGCCTTGACTTTAATGCAATTCTTGGCCAGTGGATTGAAAACCCTAAAAACCTATTTATTGCTGCCGGCTTTTCCGGCCATGGTATAATGCATGCGCCAGCTACAGGTCAGGCAATAAGTGAGCTTATTTTAACAAATAGGTTTCAAACGGTGGATCTGACAAGATTTGGCCCGGGCAGGATCTTAGAGAAAAAGCCATATCGAGAGTCAGGAATTATCTAAAGTTTCGAAAAGATTTGGTCTTTGGTTTCCCTAAGAGAGCATTTATGCCGAGACGATAGTTATTTTCTAGTCATCCTTACAGATTACACCCTCCGCCGCGAGCGTGCTTATAATCGACTTTTCGATGCCAATTTCTTCGAGTATCTCCACAGTGTGTTGACCTAGTACTGGTGCCGGACGCATGACTTCCGGTCCATCTTCAGAGTTAGTAAAGGGGGCTCCCGGGAGCTTATAACCACTTGCCATACCTTTGGCGGCAGGAACCGCTGTTAAAATATTACGATATTGCAACTGCTCTAATCTGGCGGTTTCTTTGACCGAATTGATTTTAGCGACGGGAACACCACGAGGCGCGAGCCTTTTCTCCCAATTTTCTGCTGTATCCGATTTCAATGCTTCAATCATTGCATCTCGCACTATCTCTTTGTTTTCCATCCTTGCCTCAGGAGTTTGAAATTTTGGGTCATTCAACATTTCTCTGAGTCCTAGTTCATCGAAAAATGCTTCCACATGCTTCGGCATTATAGCAGCTGTGAGGATTGACCCCTCGGCTGTTGGAAAACTACTTGCGGTGGGAGCGCCTGCAATTGACTGATTGCCAATTAACATGTCCGGGATATCATCCACTTCCGATCGCGAAAAATTTGCTGAACCAAGGGTAATTGCACAGTCTAGCATTGCAACATCAACCATTTGTCCTTTACCTGTTTTTTGCTTGCGAAGTAAAGCAGCCGTAGTTGCATAGGCGGCGGTCATACCTGTCATCAGGTCAACGGGCATATACCCAGTTCTTAGTGGCCCACTTTCTGCTGTTCCGTTATTTGCCATCATACCAGCCGCTGCCTGAACTGCTCCATCATACGCAGGATCTGCAGACCGAGGACCTTTAGCGCCAAATCCCGATATAACTGTATAAACAATACTTGGATTCATAGCCCGCACACTCTCGTAGTCCAACCCCAAACGGTCGACCACTCCAGCCCTGAAATTATGGAGAATTACATCTGACTTTTTTATGAGTGCACAAAGGATTTCTTTACCTTTTTCGGACTTTATATCTAACCCCAGACTTCTCTTGCCAATATTCATGCCCAAAAAGGCTGCTGCCATACCGATGTCACTAAACTGACTCCCAAGAACACGGTTTCGCATCTGATCACCGCCACTAGGGGGCTCTATCTTAATTATATTGGCTCCCAGAAGTGCGAGCTGCATACCACACGACGGCCCCGCAAGAACCTGGCTTAGATCTAAGACCGTAACCCCATCAAACGCCTTTGACATAGATATATCCTTAAAAATAGAAAATACAGCTATAAGCTTAATCTATAAGATCAAGATAAATCAACGTTGCATGATAAAGAAGAGTAGTGAGTTATTTTCGCAAGCTATGTCGTATTATTTTCTTACTATTATTTCAGAGAGTACTGAAACTTCTGCAATGAAATAACTGTGCTGTTTTTTAAAAGAAAATCTAATACAGTAAAGACACCATCAAAGTGCAAGATATTTAAAAGCAAAGGAATTTGCCATGACTGGTCCTCTCTCTGGTTATCGAATTATTGACATGACGAGTGTCGTTTCCGGTCCGCTCTGCACAATGATGCTTGGAGACCAAGGGGCCGACGTCATTAAAATAGAGAACCCTGACGGCGGTGACTTTACAAGAGCAATGTCAAATCGAAGAGGAGGTCTCTCGGCGCCTTTTATAAACAACAACAGAAGTAAACGCTCTTTAGCTGTAAATACCAAGACTAAGGAGGGATTAGGAATTGTAAAAAAGCTAGCGGTGGACGCAGATGTTTTTATTCAAAATATGCGCCCGGGTGTTATCAAACGAATAGGGTTAGGTGAAGAAGTCATTCGTGAGATAAACAAGGGAATTATTTATGTTTCAATAAGTGGCTTTGGAGAAAATGGACCCTTTGCAGAGCGACCCGTTTATGACCCATTAGTTCAAGCTCTATCTGGATTAACGACAATTCAAGCAGGATCAGACGACGAAAGGCCTCGTCTTGTAAGAACTATTGTTCCAGACAAATTAACCGGTGTTATGGCGGCACAGGCAATCACAGCTGCATTGCTTGAAAGAGAGCGGTCTGGCGAGGGACAACATGTTCGCTTATCCATGCTGGACTCTGTTATATCTTTTCTCTGGCATTCCGATATGGGCAGCCAAACCTTTGTAGGCGGTGAATTCCCTCAGGAAGCGGCGCAAAGTTTCATCGATTTAATATACGAAACCCTCGATGGCTACATAAGTGTAGCTGTTAACACTGATAAACAGTGGTTAAATCTTGCAAATGCTCTAGGGCATCCAGAATGGCTTACGGATGAGAGATTTAAAACACCAGCGCTGAGGCACAAAAATATAAATGACCGACTAAATTTAACACAGGAAGTGCTTAGGACTAAGTCAGCAAAAGATTGGTTAGAGATATTAGAAGCAGCTGACGTACCATGCGCACCAATCCTGCGGCGCAGGGATGTTGCGTCACACCCTCAAGTTATTGCGAACCAAATCGTTCAAGAGTTTCCGCATCATGTGGCAGGGCAACTCCGCCAAGCAAGACCAGCAGCGACCTTTTCGCGCACACCTTCAAAAATTAAAAGGGGAGCACCAACTCTTGGTGAATATTCAGAAGAAGCCCTAAAAAACCTTGGGTACGACGAGGGTCTGATAAAGTCTCTTATTCGAGACGGAGTCGTGGGCGTACCAGATAAAAAAAAGTATCGTAAATGGTGAAAAAACAAATGATAGATTTTTATTACTGGCCAACACCCAATGGGTGGAAGGTTTCTATATTACTAGAGGAACTTAGGATACCGTATAATATGGTTCCTTTAAACATTGGCAAAGGGGACCAATTCGATCCTCATTTTTTAGAGATTAGTCCCAATAACCGCATGCCAGCTATTGTTGATCATGAGGTTGATGGCGATCCTGTAACTGTTTTTGAATCAGGCGCAATCCTTTTCTATCTAGCTGAGAAAACAGGACAACTTATCCCAACTACATCTCTAGGCAGGAAGGAAGCTATTGAGTGGTTGTTTTGGCAAACTGGCAATCAAGGTCCGATGGCTGGCCAATTAAGCCATTTTATTAATTATGCCGTTGGGGATAATAAATATTCCCACAAAAGATACGCGAATGAATATGAGAGATGCTTAGGGGTTTTAGAAAGAAGACTTGCAACACGGCCATTCATACTTGGTGAGGAGTACTCTATAGCAGATATTATAAATTGGCCTTGGGTTCTGATTGCTAAACCCTTAAGAGCGAGCCTAGAAGATTTCCCAAACGTGAGCGCCTGGCGCAACCGCATAAAAAATAGGCCTGCCGTAAAAAGAGGAGTAGATTTAGGTAAAGACTTGAGGAGAAGCGCTCCCCCAACGGAAGAAGAAAGAAAAATACTTTTCAGTCAAAAATCGTTACCGACGCCTGCGCAAAGCCGGAAGGCCATCCCCTAACCCGAAAATTTTTGCAATATTGGAAATAGGATCATATTGATGCTTGTCCTGGACTATTTCCAGGCTTATTTATTATTAGTCTAAGTGGTGACGAGCTAAAAAAATTTTGGAGATGAGAAATGGTGAAGGCCTCCTATCTAGAAAGTCTGGACCTACCCAAAGTAATTAACGAGTGGTTAGAAGATTTCGAGACAGCGCTCAGTAAAAATAGGTTCAATGAGGCTGCAAATTTATTTTTGGATCAAGGTCAATGGCGAGATCTACTAGCTTTCACCTGGCACATTCAAACAATGAATGGCAAACAGGAAATTCTTCACACGCTTCAGCAAACAACGCCCAAAGCAAAACCAACTGGATTATCTCTAGCGGAGGACCGCACACCTCCCCGAGTGATTGATCGAGCTGACACTATTTGTATAGAAGCCTTTATAAAGTTAGATACTGTCTGGGGGCCCGCTAGTGGAATTTTAAGGCTAGTTGCTGATGAGGATGGCCCGAGCTCATTGAAAGCATGGGTTCTCATGACATCACTTGAGGAGATCCGTGGACACGAAGAAGCGATAGGAGACCGACGGCCTTCAGGTGAGAACTATTCAAGATCATTTGGGGGCGACAATTGGCTAGATCTCAGAAATAAATCTCGAGAATACCGCGATAGAGAACCAGCAGTCCTAATTGTTGGAGCGGGTCAATCAGGCTTGACGCTGGCAGCACGCTTATCTGTTTTAGGTGTCGATACACTTCTCATAGATAAGCATCAACGGGTGGGGGATAATTGGCGGAAAAGGTATCACTCCTTAGTACTTCATAATGAAGTCTACATAAACCACATGCCATATATGCCTTTCCCACCAAATTGGCCCGTCTTCATTCCAAAAGATAAGATAGCCAATTGGTTTGAAGGTTACGCTGAAGCAATGGAATTGAACGTTTGGATGGACACAGCGCTTGTCAATGGTTCATACGATGAAGCAAGCGGTCAATGGACAATCGTTGTTAAAAATTCAGAAGGGACGGAGAGAATTCTGAGACCACGTCATATTGTTTTCTCGACTGGCGTGAGCGCTATACCTGTAAAGCCAGAGCTCCCAGGACTCGATGACTTTCAAGGTGAAATAATTCACTCAGGGGCTTACTTAGATGGCCATAAATGGGCAGGAAAGAAAGCAGTGGTGCTAGGAACCGGCAATAGTGGACACGATGTTACGCAAGACCTTCATTCCTGTGGTGTTGACGTGAGCATTATCCAAAGAAGCTCCACGCACATAGTGAGTTTACGAGAGGCTCAAAAAGTCTATTCACATTACTTTGAAGGACCACCAATCGAAGACAATGACTTACTGGCGGTATCGCTACCCTACCCTGTTTTGGTGAAATCTTATCAAAAGTCAACTAGATCAATGCTCCAGAACGATAAAGATTTGCTTGATGGACTCAAATCACGAGGCTTCCGCCTCAACGACGGCGGTAATGATGCTACTGGCTTTCAAATGAGTTACCTTCGACGGGGCGGAGGCTACTGTTTTAACGTGGGTTGCTCTGATTTGATAGTAAATGGCGAGGTTGGATTAATCCAGTTTTCTGAAATTGATACTTTTATTGAAAATGGGTTAAAAATGAAGGATGGCTCGATAATCGACGCTGATCTTCTCGTAACAGCAACAGGGTATAAAAATCAACAAGACACCACACGTCTTTTTCTTGGAAATACTATTGCCGACCGCATCGGGCAGGTATGGGGGTTTGATAAAGGCGGCGAACTCCGAAATATGTGGAGGCGGACGCCACAACCAGGACTCTGGTTTACAGCTGGTGGCCTTGCACAGGTTCGTATTTTCTCGAAATATTTAGCTATGCAAATAAAGGCCGTGGAGGAGGGTATCATAGGAGCCCAAATTACCACCCCGCAGCCTGCACCCATGGCGGATGCTGCCGACTAGAGAACCAGTCGCGAAAGAGTGGTGGGCCCGGAGGGACTCGAACCCCCGACAACGCCGTTATGAGCGGCGGGTTCTAACCAGCTGAACTACAGGCCCACTACCTTTCTTATGATCATCGATTACATCGTCGTCAACATTATATTCAATAGTTTTCTATTTGTTTTGTAAAAAAAGTATAAAAAGCCCTCACAGAGCCTATGTATAGGCCTTTTTACGTTTAAAACTACTTTACCAAAGGCATGGCCCCTTTTACATTAGCCTGCGGTTGTTTTGAAACTAAAGTAAACAGTCTGAAAACCTCAATACGCCTGTCAACAACTTACTTTATTGTGCATCCCATGACCTCACCTTGGCTCCATCATTTTAACAAAGATGTTTTTGACATTAATCAGAACCGAGATGCTAGCCCACAAGATGCACCCCCCAAAAGCCTGTTGAACAGGCACCTACCTTTTGAAGATGGATCAAAAGCTAGGCAGGAAATAAAATCATGGAATAACTATCAAGTGACAAACTTGTGGGACCTCGGCGAATTGAGCCACGAGCTGGGTGTCTCCCAGGTTTGGCTCAAAGATGAAAGTTCACGCTTTGGTTTGGGATCCTTCAAGGCTTTAGGAGGGGCTTACGCGGTATATTATGTTTTATCGAAGTTAATATTTGAATCAACCGGAGAAAAAGATGTTACTAGCACACGACTGAGGAGTGGCGAGTTTGTTGAAATTTTGAATAATGTGACTGTTGTCACGGCTACTGACGGGAACCACGGAAAGTCTGTCGCTTGGGGAGCACAACAGTTTGGATGCGGGTGTAAGATTTACCTCCATGCGGAAGTTAGCCAAATGAGAGAGAAAGCAATCGCCGCTTTTGGCTGTGACATAGTACGAATTAAAGGCAATTACGATGACTCTGTACGTCAAGCCGATAAAGACGCCCAAAACAATGGCTGGTACGTTGTTTCGGACACGTCTTATGAGGGCTACAGAGAAGTTCCGAGTATTGTCATGCAAGGCTACACAACTATCGCGGCGGAAATCGCCGAACAAATTTCTGAACTGCACCCAACACATCTCTTTCTTCCTGGAGGCGTAGGAGGTATAGCTGCAGCGGTGTCTTCCGAATCTTGTAGGATTTGGGGAAAATTGAGACCAAAAACTATTATAGTCGAACCCAAACAAGCAGACTGCCTTTACCAGAGTAGTTTAAGTGGCAAACCCACCGTTTCAAGTGGTAACTTACAAACGGTGATGGCGTGTCTATCTGCTGGAGAGGTCTCGATACTAGCCTGGGAAATTCTAGAAAAAACAGCAAATTTTTTTCTTCGTCTGTCTGATTCAACTATTGGTCCCGCGATGAAACGATTATCGGCCAAAAATATCGTATCGGGAGAATCTGGGGCAGCTACATTGGCCGCATTCGCTGCCATCTGCTCGGATGAAGAAACAAAACAACTAACCGGAATAGATGAAAATAGTCGTATTTTGTTAATTTCAACTGAAGGGGCTACCGACCCCTATATTTACAAAAGACTTGTTGGAAAAGATGCGAGGGAAATATTACCAACCACCCAAAGTAAGCCACTCATCTAGCACCTCCATTTTTTCCACACCAAAAAAGAGTTCGTTGTCTACTCTAAATGTTGGGGATCCAAAAACACCAAACTCAATCGAAGTATCTACCTCTGCTCGAAGCAAAGATGCAGCTTCGCCATCTTCCAAGGCTCTGTTTAATTTTTGAATGTTCACATCTAAGCTCTCAGCAATCTCAAAAGATATATCTTTATCGGAAATATCAAGGTTCTCGAACCAATGTGCTGAATATAATCTTTTTGCTAACTTCTGGGCTTCTAAATGGTCCTGTGTCTTCAACCAGGAAACCATTCTTGCAGGCAGAAGTGGATTTATTTGCGGTGAACCAAAGGGTCGTTTCAATTTTAATTGATGTCTACGAGCGTATCGCTCTGCGTCTTTGCGAATATAGGCACCTTTTAACGGTAGTTCGGCTATTGGGGGCAGACCCATAACTTTTAAAACGGATATGCCGAGAAGAATAGGATGCCATTCGCATTGTATTCCGTGATGCTCAGCAAGCTCGCTCACGCGCAAACTACCGAAGAAACCAAATGGTGATAAAAAATCGAAATAAAAGTGTATCTTTCCATCAATGGGCATTACTTTCCCCGATAATTTTTTGAAAATTTGTCGCATATATTTTGTAAAGTCCTTGCCTATTCTAGCAAGCAAGATTAGCTTGCGAACCCATGCAAATTAAAAATGAGTGCTTTTTATCATGAATGAAATTTCCAAGGAACTTCTCAGTAATGCCCGAGCGTGGCCCTACGAGGAGGCGAGGAAAATAATTAAACGCGTCGACAACAGTAACCAACCTATTAAAGAAATAGTGCTAGAAACCGGATACGGGCCATCGGGTCTCCCTCACATAGGCACCTTTGGTGAGGTCTTCAGAACCACTATGGTACGAAATGCACTGAAAAGTCTCACAAATCTCCCAACAAAGTTAATAGCATTTTCCGATGATATGGATGGTTTACGGAAAGTTCCAGACAATGTTCCCAACCAGGATTTGCTCAATCAATTTATAAATCAACCTCTGACTAGTATACCTGATCCTTTTGGAACGCACGAAAGCTTTGGTCACCACAACAATGCAATGCTGAGGGGGTTTCTGGATTCATTTGGATTTGACTATACTTTTCTGAGTTCTACTGAATGCTACAAAACTGGTTTATTCGACCCTGTTTTGATCGAGATTTTGGAGAACTATGAAAACATAATGGATGTAATGCTCCCAACATTAAGGGACGAAAGGAAAAAAACTTATAGCCCGTTCCTTCCTATTTGTCCGTCGACAGGCGCCGTTCTGCAAGTTCCAATCCATGAAATAAATAAAATCAATAAATCAGTTATTTACGAAGACCCTCAAAGCGAAAGAAAAGTCGAAGTCGGAATTACCGGAGGCAGGTGCAAGTTACAATGGAAAGTAGATTGGGCCATGCGCTGGAAAGCCCTAGGAGTAGATTATGAAATGTGTGGAAAGGATCTCATCGATAGTGTAAAAGCCTCGTCTAAAATATGCCGGATCATAAATGCCACACCACCGGAAAATTTGATTTACGAATTATTTTTAGATGAGAACGGTCAGAAAATATCAAAATCAAAAGGTAATGGCATAGCTGTTGAGGACTGGCTGAGATATGGACCGCCAGAAAGTTTATCGCTATTTATGTTTCAACAGCCCAAGCGGGCGAAACGACTTTATTTTGATGTTATCCCCAAAAATACTGATGAATATATAAGTTTCAAATCAAAGGTATTATCTGAGGAAAACGAAAAGAAGGTGGAAAATCCAACCTGGCATATTCATAATGGAGACATACCACAGGACAAAGTACCCCTTAATTTTAGTTTATTACTTAATTTAGCGAGCGTGTGCCATGCAGAAGATACCAATGTTATCTGGGGCTATATACGGAGATATGCCAATGATACATCGCCAGAGAATAATACGTTTTTGGATCAACTTGCCAGCTATGCTGTGAACTTTTACAGAGACTTCGTCAAACCAACAAAGACTTACAGACTTCCAGAACCCAAAGAAACAAAGGCGTTAGAAGACCTGAAGAATGCTTTAGAAAAAACAAACAACAACGCTACCGCAGAGGACATCCAAACTGTTATTTACGAAATTGGAAAAACAAACGAATTTGAAAACTTAAGAAGCTGGTTCCAAGCCCTTTACCAAATTCTTATAGGACAGAACCAAGGTCCCCGCTTTGGCTCGTTCGTTGAGTTATATGGTGTTCAAGAAACTATTACCTTAATTGAGCGCGCATTAAACAGAGAGGACTTGTCGAAATAGGACGTACATTATAGCACATGAAACAGCACCGTCAGTTCCTGGCTGAACAAGAAGGACATCGTGTGTGACTTCGGCTGTAGGGCTTTGGGATTCGTCAATTGCAACCAGTTTAGCCCCCCTACTTTCGCGCTCGAGAAATATGTACCATGACATTTACTTGTGTTGAAACAGGATTACCGCCCCAAACAATTATAAGATTGCATTCTGCAAGTTCACGAGGATTAGGCCCCATAGGTCCACCCGGGACCCCAATCAAGCTATTTTGGACAAGCTCTTTACAAATTTTTGCTGCTCGTCCTGAATATCGCATTTAGTGACGAAGTCTCTGGGTACCATTACGTTGTATTATTCCCATTATCCCAGCAAATAAATATGGCCAGACTGTCTCATTTCCATATGTTACAGCTTCTGTCTTGAATTCATCCGCTACTTTATCTAGAGCTTAGTCTCAGTTAATCTCAACAAATTTACCATTACCCTTTGCTCCTGCGCGTAAAAGTGGATGCAGTAGCCAATTTGGGTGAAGTATGCGCTCGGAATATCGAGCAACTTTTGCACAAATCACGCCAGCATTATAACTATCTGATTTAGCACTCGTAATACGACTAATTGTTCTTTTTCCAAGCGTTCAATTTTTAATGTACAAATTCTTAAACATTCATGCGGACACACGGACGAGAGATCAGTCATCTTTTCACTGCTTTTATTCAAAAGTCGAGAGCAAACTCTTCAAAAATGCTTTCAGACCCTTTTCAAAAAAAACACTTCTTTATATCTTGACTTAGATGATTAACCTTACATTATTGTTCGTTTTTTGAGAACTTGAGTCGAGACTTTTAAAGAACTTTTCATTGAAAGATTAGGTCTTTCTTATATTAAGTCTTTGCGTATTTTAGAATGTACCCTTTATACACACCCAAAAACGGAGTTTACTGTGCCAGAAAAAGTTGATTGTGTAGTAATTGGAGCAGGGGTGGTAGGCCTAGCATGCGCTAGAGAACTCGCAATGGCAGGACGGGAAGTTATTATTTTGGAACAAGCTGATGCTATAGGAACCGAGACAAGTTCCAGGCATTCCGAAGTAATCCACGCAGGTATTTACTATGAACCTGGCAGTCTAAAGGCAAAATTCTGCGTTGAAGGTAAATTGAAAATGTACGCGTATTTAAGGGAAAGAGGTATACCCTTCAATCAGCTAGGAAAACTAATTGTTGCAACCTCAGAGGAACAAATTTCCAGTTTATATCAAATACAAGAGAGAGCCGAGAAGAATGGTGTAAACGACCTCGAATTTTTGTCTCACAATGAAGCGATAGCAAGAGAACCTGAACTTAATTGTGTTGCTGCACTATGGTCACCATCTACCGGGGTAGCAGATAGCCATTCCTATATGCTCGCTCTCCAAGGCGATGCGGAAAACTGTGGCGGAATGATAGCCTTTTTCTCTCCAGTTACAAGTGGTGAAGTTAGTGAAAAAAGCATCATTCTAAATGTTGGCGGCGAGTCTCCGATGCAGTTAGAAGCATCGACTGTGATCAACGCAGCGGGATTGCATTCTCAAAAACTAAATCATCAACTCAATAAGTTCCCAAAAAATAAAATACCTCCGCACCATTATTGTAAGGGTAATTATTATTCGCTTTCTGGCTGTAAAGCGCCATTTTCTAGTCTTATTTACCCAGCCCCCGAACAAGCTGGTCTCGGCGTGCATCTTACATTAGACCTAGCTGGGCAGGCTCGTTTCGGCCCTGATGTAGAGTGGGTTGATGAAATAAACTATGACGTTGATCCTCAAAGATCCGATAGCTTCTACGAAGCCGTTCGAAAATATTGGCCTGATCTTCCCGATAACTCTCTGCAACCAGGCTACTCCGGCATCAGGCCTAAAATTCAGGCCCCTGGCGAACCCGCAACAGACTATTTCATACAGGGTCCCAAGGACCATGGTGTTCCAGGATTAATTAACCTTCACGCGATAGAATCTCCAGGAATGACTAGTTCACTTGCTATAGCCGCACACGTCAAGCAGATCTTAAATTAGAGCACCAGTTAGGAAAAAAGTGGAAAACGGTACAATCGATTATTTTATGTCGCCATCCAGCCCTTGGACATATTTAGGCAGTAAACTTTTTACCAAACTTGCTGGAGAAAATAAAAGGCTTGTAAATGTCTATCCAGTAAACTTTGGAAAAATTTTTCCCATTTCTGGAGGCTTACCGTTACCAAAGCGAGCTCCCCAACGACAGGCTTACAGGTTATTAGAATTACACCGCTGGAAAAGCCGGCGCAAATCCACAATGAAGGTAGAACCAAATAACTTTCCATCTACGGCTGCTTTACCGTCACTGGCGATTATTGCAGCTAGAGAATTAGGTCACGATGCTCTTAAATTTTCGAACTCGATTTTAGCTGCACTATGGGAAGAAGATTTGAACATCGACGACCCCGATATAATCGGGCTGCTTTGTGAAAGATCTAATTTAAATCAACAAGCCATATTAGAGTATGCATATTCAAACGAAGCAGAAGAAAAGTACGAAAGTTATACAAATTTCGCCATTAAAAAAGGCGTTTTTGGCGCACCGAGTTATATCGTTGATGGCGAACTCTTCTGGGGTCAAGACCGACTCGACTTTGTGTCCGAGAAATTAAAATAAAAAGTGTTCGAAGCCCATTAAACTTTTTTTGAAAGTTTTACCAAATCACTATCCGCCAATTCGAAGTTTAAAGCAGCGTATTGTCTTCCGCCAATAGCTCTATAAAAATGTAGTGCCGACTCGTTTTTTGGCTGACACTGCCAGGTGATCCAAGTACCGTCGTTTCTAATACAATAGGACGAAAGAGTAGCAAATAATTTTTTACCGATTCCCATTCTTCGAAACGAATTATCGACAAAAAGATCCAATATATTTAGCCCCGGAGTACCTATTCCGATATGAAATGATTCGCAAAATATTAAATAAGCAACTACTTCCTCACCAGCTTCAGCTACTAAAGTCTTAAATTGTTGTCTCCTTCCAAAACCATATTTTCGATAATCCCCTATTGTAAATTTTGGATCCGCGACACCCTCATGAGCCGATAACGCTGCCGCCATATCACATACCGCCCGCGCGTCAGATTTTTTTCCATTCCTTATTTTTAAACGCAACATAACAAATCCCATAGACAAAGACGTATTTATTCGCCTTCAATACTAGCTTTTAGTGTTTTTTAAACCACATAATAATGTATACCTGAGTTGAGGTAACGTGGAATGATACATAAAAAAAGTAGTGGTTCGATGCCACCTGTAAAGCGTAATAAAGCCGATCCTAGTCGGACTTCTTCGCAGGACCAGATTAATGATTTTCTAAACGAGGGCCAAATATCGTCTTCCAACGACATAGCAGCATTTTTAGGTAAAGTGAAAACTATGCATAGCGCTGGTCGTGAAAATAGAGTTGGCCGGCTAATGTTTGCAATGGACGCAACTGCCAGCAGAGAACCGAGCTGGGACCAAGCTTGCCATTTGCAGTCGGAGATGTTTCTTGAAGCATTAACTATTGGAAAATTAGAAGTGCAGCTAGCATATTTCCGTGGATATGGTGAATTTAAAGTAACAAAGTGGCTATCTAATTCCAAAAGTTTACTTAATTCAATGCTTCAAGTGCGATGTTTAGGTGGACAGACCCAAATCGAAAAAGTTTTAAAACAGGCTGTGAAAGAAACGCAGCAAAGGAAAGTCCAAGCCGTTGTTCTAATCGGGGACGCCTTTGAAGAAGATATAGATAGAGTAAGTCATGCTGCAGGTGAACTCGGAATACTTGGCGTACCAGTATTTTGTTTCCATGAGGGACATGATCCACTTGCAAAAATAGGATTTAGTCAAATAGCGAAATTAACCAATGGTGTCTACTGTTCGTTCAATTCAAATAGCGCCAACCAACTGAGAGAGTTACTAAAGGCTGTAGCAATCTTTGCAGTCGGTGGTTTAAAAGAATTACAAACTTACTCGAAAGTAAGAAAGGGCGAAGCACTAAAAATTTCAAATCAGATCAAACAATAATTAGGCTATGTTAAATTTTTTATTAATTTTTTTAGGAATAGCAATTTTTTGCTTCGTCTTGCTGCGATTGTTTTTAAATTCATCCCCAGCGAGAATAAGAAAATTATTAACTTGGGCTACTGGTTTTATACTACTCGCAGTAGCTGTGTTCTTTTTGTATCGAACAAATGGTTCGTTTTTATGGACCCTACTTTTTGTACTTCTTCCCATTTTTATGCGCCTGAAAGGACTTGCGCAACAAATTCGTAACTTTACGAAAACAGCACGCGGTCCAAGCGAAGGGCAAAGCTCATCTGTTCAAACGGCGTTTTTAGAGATGAGCTTGGATCACGACAGTGGCAGGATGACGGGAACCATTAAAAAAGGTCGTTTTGCTGGCAAACGGCTTGAAGAACTCAACTTGGAACAGCTAGTGCAGTTGTTGAACGAAGCTGAAAACGACCCTAAAACGGTGGCACTACTAGAAAACTTTTTAGAAGTCAATTATGGAGCGGAATGGGACAACCAAAAAGATACAAATCAAAGTAATCTTCATTCATCGGAAATGAGCATCGACCAAGCTTTAGAAATTCTAGGCCTCGCTGAAAATCCTAGTAAAAGCCAAATAATCGAAGCTCATCGGAGGCTCATAGTAGCTAATCATCCTGACCGTGGCGGATCAACTTTTCTTGCCTCTCAGATAAATAAAGCGAAGGAAGTCCTTTTACAAACTGTCTGATCGTTGTATTAGCTTGTAGAATCTGATTCTATAGAACAATTATTTAATTAGCCTATGCTTTGTAACGATTAACTATTTTGTTTGGAACTTAGTTCGTCAGCTGGTTAGGAGGTTTAATGCCTAATACTGTTCGAAAGGCGATCTTTCCCGTGGGTGGGCTTGGGACTAGATTTCTGCCCGCCACAAAATCGATGCCCAAAGAGATGCTGCCTGTGGTCGACAAACCGCTTATACAATACGCGGTAGAAGAGGCCGCTAATGCCGGTATAGAAGAATTTATTTTTGTAACTGGGCGAGGGAAAAGTGCAATTGAGGACCACTTTGACCATGCATACGAACTACAAGCAATGCTGGAAACCCGCGGCAAAAATTCATCATTGAAACTCGTTAAGGCAAGTATACCAAACCCCGGGCAAATTGCTTACATAAGGCAACAAGAGCCGTTAGGACTTGGCCATGCGGTATGGTGCGCGCGTAATTTTGTAGGCTCAGAACCTGTAGCCATATTGCTTGCCGATGACTTAATTCACGTGGAGCCAGGTTGTTTAAAACAAATGATTGATATTTATAAAATAGTGGGTGGCAATATGCTTGCTCTCACTGAAGTGTCTTCAGAAGAAGTGTCTTCCTATGGAATAATAGAACCAGAAGAAGGGAAAGACGACATTTTAGTCAAAGTGAAGGGGCTAGTTGAAAAACCCAAAATATCTGATGCGCCGTCAAACTTAGCGATTATTGGACGCTATATATTGCAGCCCCAAATTTTTGAAACATTAAATAATTTCGAATTAGGTGCCGGGGGTGAAATTCAATTAACCGACGCCATAGCAAAACAAATTGGCGACGAGCCACTACACGGTTTTCGTTTTGAAGGACAGCGCTTTGACTGTGGTAGTCAAGTTGGATTCTTGGAGGCAAACATTTCGCTAGCGTTGGATAGACCGGACTTGAAAATATCAATTTTAAATTTTTTAAAAAAAATTAGCAGGACTTAGTCATGCAAATTGCTATGATTGGAACAGGTTATGTTGGATTAGTCACGGGGGCATGCTTTTCCGAATTTGGAGCTGTAGTGACTTGCGTAGACTCAGATAAAGTTAAAATCGAAAGGTTAAATAATGGTGAAATACCCATATTTGAACCGGGCCTTGAAGCTCTTGTCCACAGCAATGTTAAAGCAGGCCGCCTATTTTTTAGTTGCGACCTAAGAACCGCCGTTGCGCATTCAGATGCTGTGTTCATTGCTGTTGGCACCCCAAGTAGAAGAGGTGATGGCCACGCCGACTTAACTTACGTTTTTAGCGCAGCGGAAGAGATAGCTGAGGCCCTAGATGGGTATACACTTGTCGTAACTAAATCTACAGTTCCAGTTGGCACTGGACGACAAGTTGAAACGACCATGAGAAAACTTCGTCCGGATGCAGAGTTTGATGTCAGTTCAAACCCAGAGTTCTTGAGAGAGGGGGCGGCTATAAACGACTTCATGCGCCCAGACAGAGTTGTTATTGGGGTAAATAGCGAGCGTGCAAAAGAGGTCATGCGCGAATTATATCGCCCACTCTTTCTAAGAGAAACACCAATTGTATTCACTGATATGGAGACAAGCGAACTTATTAAATATGCAGCCAATACATTTTTAGCCACAAAAATCACATTCATAAACGAAATCGCTGATCTCTGTGAAAATGTCGGGGCAGATGTTCATGATGTTGCCAAGGGAATAGGGCTTGACGGTCGCATTGGATCAAAGTTTTTACACCCTGGCCCTGGCTATGGTGGTTCATGCTTCCCAAAGGACACAATAGCACTTGTTAAGACCGCGCAAGAAGTAAATTCACCTCTAAGAATTGTAGAGACAGTTATAGACATTAACTCTAAACGAAAAAAATTGATGGCCGAGAAAATCTTAAGAGCTTGCGATAATAATATCAAAAATAAGACAATAGCGATTCTTGGCGTCACCTTTAAGCCGAATACAGATGATATAAGAGATGCCCCCAGTCTTGAAATTATCCCGGCACTCCAAAGCCTGGGAGCCAATATTAAAGCGTATGACCCAGAAGGTATGAACGAAGGCAAACAAATTCTCAATGACGTAGAGTGGTGCGATAATGCCTATCAAGCAATGGAGGGGGCCAACGGACTTGCGATTTTAACAGAATGGAATGAATTTAGAGGTCTTGACTTCGCACGTATGAAACGAGCACTTATTCAACCGACAATAATCGATCTTCGAAATATCTACGATCCGATAAAAATGAAGCAATTAGGGTTCAATTATACATCAGTGGGCAGGCAACAATCTAACTAAGAAAAGATATCATGAATAACTTTCATAAATTCGACCCCTCTGTGCTTCGCGAGTACGATATTAGAGGGATTATTAATGATACACTTACCGCAAAGGACGCACATGCTATAGGTGCCATTTTTGGTTCCGCCATAAACAAAAATAACGGGCGAAGTGTCGTTGTTGGCCGTGATGGACGACACAGCTCATTAGAAATAGAAAAAAAATTAGTTGAGGGGCTCATATCCCAAGGACTTAAAGTATTTCAAATTGGATTATGCCCCACGCCGCAGTTGTATTTTGGAGTCCATCACCTAGGGGCTGATGGCGGAATTATGATTACGGGTTCTCACAACCCACCCGATTATAATGGCTTTAAAATGATGCTGGGTCATGGCCCGTTTTTTGGACAAGATATAAAAAACATGGCCAAAACCCCTTATAATCCGACTCGATTTATTGAAGGTGGTCAGCAAGTTCAATTAGATATTCAGGAAGCTTATTTACACCGAGTATTAGAAGGGCTTGACCTGACTTCTAGGTTATCGATTGTTTGGGATTGTGGCAACGGGGCTGCTGGTCCTGCTATCGAGAAACTTAGCAAAAATCTATCTGGCGAACACGAGGTATTGTTTGCAGATGTTGATGGGAATTTTCCCAACCATCACCCCGATCCAACTATCGAGAAAAACCTAGAAACACTTATTACAAGGGTTAGAGAAAAAAATGCTGATCTCGGCATTGCTTTTGATGGAGATGGCGATAGAATTGGAATTATTGACGATTTAGGAAGTATATTGTGGGGTGATCAACTCCTAGCAATATTAGCTGAAGATGTATTATCAGAACGACCGGGTTCGACAATCATTGGCGATGTAAAAGCAAGCCAAGGCTTATTCGATAGAATCACAGCACTCGGCGGCAAGCCCCTTATGTGGAAAACGGGACACTCTTTAATCAAAAACAAGATGAAAGAAGTTAACGCCCCATTAGCAGGTGAAATGAGCGGACACATTTTTTTTAATGATCGGTACTATGGTTTTGATGATGCAATCTATGCTGCAATCCGGCTCATCGATGTTGTTGATCGACAAAGGAAAAGTCTATCAAACATTCGATCTGCTTTGCCAAGTGTAATCAACACACCCGAGTTGAGATTGCCTTGTGAGGGAAAAAACAAATTTTCAATGATAAAACATGTTAAAGAAATACTGCGGGAATATAAAGGTGTTGAAATTTGTGATATCGATGGTGTTCGGGTTTCAAGTAAATACGGCTGGTGGTTAATTCGTGCTTCTAACACCCAGGAAATTATAGTAGCACGTTGCGAAGCGACTTCTACCGAATATCTAGAAAATGTAAAAGCTCAGTTAAAAGAAGTTCTCCAAAAAATCCAACTACCCTACCCACAATTTTAGATAATTTTTATTATGAAGTTGATGAAGAGATTGACCCCATTTTCGTGATCGCTGGGATTGGAACACATGGTAGATGTTTAGTCATTAGTGAAGCACAAGCACTGCGGGCCTGCCTTTCCTCCATTCCTAATACTCGCGCCCGGAATATTATTCCATGCGATCTTTCTACTTTTTCGATTTTACTTGATGTTCCCGTGCGATCTAAATTCAGGTGATCATGAACTAGCTGAATCATAAGCTTTGCCACTTTCGCCTTTGAATAAGCACCGACTTGAATACCCCAGTCTGTGTTTCCACCGCGAGCTTTTGCTAATCGATAGACCTGACCTTTATCGGAGGTTAGTGGATTCGGCTTCGGAACTGGTGGCAGTACTTTTGCAAGTCTATCCATTTTCCGAAAACTTCTATCAAATAGATTCACCATATGTCTGTCGCGGCGCGGACCAGTTTTACCGCCAAACACTATTCCTATCAGATGTTTTCCTCGCCTTTTGACAGATGCCACGAGATTATAACCTGACGCATTTGTGTATCCGGTTTTCACGCCATCGGTTCCTGAATATCGGCCTAACAGCATGTTATGGTTTCTATAAGTCCTACCGCGGAATCTAAATTTTTTAGTCCTGAAAAAATGGTAATACCGAGGAAAATCGGTTCGAATTGCGA